>ERZ827108.17-NODE-17-length-275505-cov-49.837299_pt1 | contig 275505 bp, 257 predicted proteins | sample MGYA00519921_ERZ827108 | MGnify/ENA primary metagenome ERZ827108 (study PRJEB31778, sample SAMEA3449258) | human gut metagenome | biome: human gut; feature: human-associated habitat; material: faeces | place: United Kingdom | collected 2010/2012 ... | reverse complement strand
GGGATTATGAAAAAGAGCTTGGACATTGAGTCCAAGCTCTTTTTGGCGCTTTTTGCCTTTTGCTCGAGGGCAGTACCGTCGTACAGCTCCCACTCACAAAATACAAAATTTATCTCGCTTTATCCAAAATCTGCCAGCGTGTAGAAATTTAACCCAACGCTTTTTTTATTTATGCTTTATTTTTTGACAGATTCAATTATGCCTTCGGCAAGGCCTGCAATGCCTTGAATTTCTGACGGAATAATGATTTTTGTTGCCTGACCGTCGGCAGCTTTTGCGAAAGCTTCGAGTGCTTTGAGCTTAAGAACAGACTCATTTGCATCTGCTTCATTAAGCATTTTGATTGCATCTGCCGTTGCTTTTTGCACCTTGGCAATAGCTTCTGCTTCACCCTCTGCTTCTCTGATTTTAGCTTCTTTTTCAGCTTCTGCGGCAAGGATTGCCGATTGCTTATCTGCCTGCGCTTCAAGAATTTTTGATTCCTTATGACCCTCTGCCACAAGAATGCGTGATTGCTTTTCACCCTCTGCACGAAGTATAGCTTCTCTTCTTTCACGCTCCGCTTTCATTTGCTTTTCCATTGCGTCCTGAATTTCTCTCGGCGGAATAATATTTTTAAGTTCAACACGGTTAACCTTAATGCCCCAAGGGTCAGTTGCTTCATCAAGAATTACTCTTATTTTTGCATTGATTGTATCACGGGAGGTAAGGGTTGAATCAAGCTCAAGTTCACCGATTATATTACGAAGAGTTGTTGCCGAAAGATTTTCAATAGCGGAAATCGGGTTTTCAACACCGTAACAATAAAGCTTTGGGTCTGTAATTTGGAAGAATACTACCGTATCAATCTGCATAGTTACATTATCTTTTGTAATAACCGGCTGCGGCTTAAAGTCTACTACCTGCTCTTTAAGAGAAACTGTTTTTGCAATTCTGTCAATAAACGGAACTTTAACATGAAGCCCTGTTTCCCAAGTAGCAAAATATGCACCGAGGCGTTCAATTACAAAAGCTTTTGACTGCGGTACTATCCTGATGTTTGTAAGTACAAACAAAATAATTACTGCAATGATTACTAAAAATACAATTACCAATTTCATAATTTTCTCCTTTTCTATCTTTTATATAAGTATATGCTATTCTTTTTTTACTATCAATTTGACTCCGTCAATTTTTTCTATAATAACTTTTGTTCCTTTTTCTATGATTGATGAATCCGAACTTCGTGCAGTCCATATTTTTCCGTCTACTTTCACAAGTCCGGTGCCGTCAATATTGTTTATATCTTCAATAACGGTGGCAATTAAGCCTATGCATCTGTCTGCATTAGTCGGCTCAACCTTAACGGTAAGCTTCTTTTTAACAATCGGCCTTGTTATCAGCAGCATTAAAACAGATGTTACGATAAAAACAATTATCTGCACATAAAGTTTTGCACCCAAAAGGCTTGAAACAAGCGCGGCACACGAACCGATTACAAACCAAACAGATACAAGCTGAACTGTTACCGCTTCAAGCACACCGAAGATTATTCCGGCACAAATCCAGACTATATACATTTTTTCAAAACTCATTATACCACCTCCGTTTTTAATTAACACATAAAATGCATTTCCATATGTTGTGCTTATTATACCATATTTGGTGCATATTTTCAATATATAGTGCAGTTGCAAAAATGAGATTTACAATCTGTTCATAAACAATACTACCCCGATAACACAGCGTTTTTCAAACCACAAGGACTTGTATATGAAAAAACCACCCTTACGCCATATTGGATAAGGGTGGTTAATAATTTTATTTATCTTATTGCATCTTTCATTGATTTAACATAATCAAATACATATTTAGGTGCGTCTTTGCCATGCTCTGCCACAATATTTACTATTGCCGAGCCGACTATAACACCGTCGGCATATGCTGAAAATTCCTTTGCCTGCTGTGGCTTGTTAATACCGAAGCCGATTGCAACAGGAACATCTGTTACACTTTTGATATGTGAAACTATTGACTGCAAATCTGTTTTGATTTCATTTCTCATACCGGTAACACCCATTGAAGAAACGGTATAAATAAAGCCTTTTGCGTCACTTGCTATCATTTTAATTCTGTCTTCACTCGTAGGTGCAATAAGTGAAATTACATCTATATCATATTTTTCGGCAACGCTTTGAAGTTCGTCCTTTTCTTCATATGGTAAATCGGGTACAATCACACCGCTTATTCCGGCATCCTTTGCATTTTGCAAAAATTTATCATATCCGTATTTAAAAAGAACATTAAGATAAGTCATATAAACCAAAGGAGTGTCTACCCTGCCACTGAGCTTTTTTGTAAGTTCAAAAACTTTATCGGTGGTAGTGCCTTGCGCGAGGGAACGCAAATTTGCTTCTTGAATAACAGGGCCTTCGGCAATAGGGTCTGAAAAAGGAATACCGATTTCGATTAAATCACAGCCGCCGTTTGCCATAGCTGTCATAATTTCAAGTGATGAGTCAAAATCAGGGTCACCCGCTGTAACAAAGCCGATAAAAGCTTTTCCGTTTTTAAATGCATTTGAAATATTACTCATGTAAATCAACTCCTCTGTATCTTGCTATTGCGGCAACATCCTTATCGCCCCTGCCTGAAAGGCAGCAAATAATAATATCATCCTTGCTCATAGTCGGTGCAAGTTTCATAAGATGTGCTACTGCGTGAGCCGACTCGATTGCACAAATAATTCCCTCTGTTTTTGCAATATATTCAAATGCTTCAACAGCTTCATCATCAGTTACAGCCACATATTCCGCCCTGCCGATGTCATGCAAATATGCATGCTCCGGGCCGACACCCGGGTAATCAAGCCCTGCGCTGATTGAATATACAGGGGCGATTTGGCCATATTCATTTTGGCAGAAATATGATTTCATTCCGTGGAAAACACCTAAAGAGCCGGTTGAAATAGTTGCGGCAGTTTCGCCTGTGTGAATTCCCCTGCCTGCTGCTTCACAGCCGATAAGCCTTACATCCTTATCATTTATAAAGTTATAAAACATACCCATAGCGTTTGAGCCGCCGCCTACACACGCCATTACGGCAGTAGGAAGCTTGCCCTCTTTTTCAAGTATCTGTTCTCTCGCTTCTTTTGAAATTACGGATTGAAAATCCCTTACAATCATAGGAAAAGGATGAGGTCCCATTACAGAACCCAAAACATAAAGGGTATCATCAACACGGTTTACCCATTCACGCATAGCTTCGTTTACTGCGTCTTTAAGAGTCATTGTTCCTGTTGTAACCGGATGAACTTTTGCACCCAAAAGCTCCATTCTGTAAACATTGAGTGCCTGGCGGACAGTATCTTCCTTGCCCATAAATATTTCACATTCAAGCCCCATAAGAGCAGCGACAGTTGCAGTGGCAACACCGTGCTGGCCTGCTCCGGTTTCGGCAATAACTCTTGTTTTGCCCATTTTTTTGGCAAGCAGGCACTGGCCGAGAACATTATTTATTTTATGTGCGCCGGTATGGTTTAAATCTTCACGCTTTAAATAGATTTTTGCACCGCCCAAATCTTTAGTCATATTTTCGGCATAATAAAGAAGTGAAGGTCTGTTTGCATACTCCCTAAAAAGTGTATCAAGTTCAGATACAAATTCAGGATCATTTTTATAATGTTCATATGCATTTTCAAGATTTATAATTTCGTTCATCAAAGTTTCCGGTATGTACTGGCCACCGTGAACTCCGTAGCGTCCTTTACTCATTTTTCATAATCTCCATAATTTCTTTAATTTTATTGTAATCTTTATTTGAATTTGTTTCCACCGCAGATGATAAATCAATGCAATACGGATTTACCTCATCAATTGCGGCTTTTATATTATCTTTATTTATCCCGCCGGCAAGGAAAAAAGGCTTTTTGCTTTTCGGCAAAATGCTCCAATCAAATTTCTTGCCTGTTCCAGTGCCTGAATCAAACAAAAAATAATCGGTATCATAATCGTTAATTTTATCAAACATTTGGGGATTAAAATATTTTATAACCGGAACATCAAAGCCTTTGCAAAATTCAGGTGTTTCATTACCGTGAAGCTGTACGGTATCTATTATACCGTTTTTGGTAAAATATTCAATATTTTCCTTGCTGTCATTTACAAACACGCCTACCGCATTTATACCTTTATCCAAATGCTTTTTTAAAAGACTTGCAGTTTTTCGATTTATACTCCGCCTAAACCCCGGTGTTAAAATAAAGCCGATATAATCAGGTTTAAGCTCATTTACATATTCAATATCTTCAAGCCTTTTAAGCCCGCAAATTTTAAGCTTTGCCATACAGCAACTCCCTGAGCATTTCTTTTTTATTACTGCTTTTCATAAAAGTTTCGCCGATAAGCACCGCATTTGTCTTATTATTTTGCAAAACTTCTATATCTTCGTGTGTTTTTATTCCGCTTTCCGATACAAAAATTATATCTTTAGGAATAATAGCTCTGTACCTTGTGGAATTATTTACATCAACGCTGAAATCTTTAAGATTTCTGTTATTAACACCTATAATTCTTGCGCCCGAAGCAATAGCTGATTTTATTTCTTCTTCATTTTGCGCTTCCACCAGGGCGGATATGCCCAAAGTATCGCAAATTTTGATATATTCGCTGATAGTTTGCGTATCAAGAATGGCACAAATAAGAAGCACTGCTTTAGCCCCAAGCACCTTTGCTTCATATATCTGATAATCGCACACCGTAAAATCTTTTCGCAAAACGGGAATTGATACATTTTCGCAAATTTCTTTTAAATATTTATCACTGCCCATAAACCATTTCGGCTCGGTAAGGCAGCTTATTGCACTTGCACCTGCACTTTCATATTCCTTTGCTATTTGAAGATACGCAAAATCCTCGCTTATCACCCCTTTTGACGGTGAAGCCTTTTTCACTTCGCAAATAAACGAAAGGTTTTCGCCTTTAAGTGCTTTTTCAAATTCAAAATCACCCTTTGGCATTGCAAGTGCCTGCGCTTTGATTTCATCATAAGGCTTGTTTTTTATTATTTCTTTATATCTTTCTCTCGTGTTTTGTGCAATGGTATCAAGTATATTCATTATTCATTAGTTACCTTTACAAAATTTTCAAGAACCTTGTATGCTTCGCCTGATGTTATTATATCCTGTGCTTTTTTAACTGCGTCTGCAAGCGAAATTCCCAAAATGCCGGCATATATTGCCGCTCCGGCATTAAGAGCTACCGCTGTGTTTTGTGCGGCAGTACCTTTGCCCTGAAGAATTGCTGTTGTAATTTTCGCATTTTCTTCAGGTGTTCCACCGATAAGGTCATCTTTATTTACTCTTTCAAATCCGAAATCTTCCGGCTTGATTGTATAATACGAAATATTTTTGCCCCTGACTTCCGCAACCTTGGTTTCTGCCGATGCACTGATTTCATCAAGGCAATCCATTCCGTAAACCACCATTGCGTCCGTTACACCGATTTTAACAAGTGCCTTTGCAATTTTTTCAACATATTCTTCGCTGAACACACCAAGCACCATTCTGTCTGCTTTGCCCGGATTTGTAAGCGGGCCTAAAATATTAAATACGGTGCGTATACCTATTTGCTTTCTGACCGGGCCTACAAAACGCATTGCAGTGTGATATTTTTGTGCAAAAAGGAATGCAATATTATTTTCATCAAGTGATTTTTTCATAAGTTCGCTTTCGCAATCAATTTTTACACCGAGTGCTTCAAGGCAATCTGCCGTGCCGCACTTTGATGATGCCGCGCGGTTACCGTGCTTAACTATTGTAACACCGGCACAAGCTGCCACAAAAGCGGAAGTTGTGGAAATGTTAAACGAATTTGATTTATCCCCGCCTGTGCCTACTATATCAAGTGCGTGGCCGCCGATATTAAACTGTGCTGCCTTTGCACGCATTCCGGTTGCGGCACCGGCAATTTCTTCTTCCGTTTCGCCCTTCATTGCAAGTGCTGTAAGAAATGAAGAAATAACTGCATCACTAACTTCGCCGCTCATAATTTCATCTATTGCCTGCCTTGATTCTTCAAAAGTCAGGTCTTGCTTTGCAGATACCTTTGCAAGTAATTCTTTAATCATAACTATACCCCCAAAAAATTCCTGATTATATCTATTCCTTTCGGTGTCATTATTGATTCAGGGTGAAACTGAACGCCGAATACATTATATTTTTTATGTTCAACTGCCATTATTTCACCGTCAGGCGTTTTGGCTGTGATTTTCAAGCAATCGGGCAATGTGCTTTCATCTGCCGAAAGTGAATGATACCTTGCCACATCAATTGAATTTCCCAATCCTTTAAAAAGCTTTGATGAATTATCAATTTCGCATCGGCTCTGCTTTCCGTGCATCAACTGCTTTGCATACGATACAACCCCTCCGTACGCTTCGCAAATTGATTGATGCCCAAGGCAAACGCCTAATATTTTCATCTCGCTTCCGAGTTCTTTTACCACATCAATGCAAACGCCTGCGTCCTTTGGCCTTTTAGGGCCGGGTGATAAAATAATGTGGCTTGGTGCAAGCTCTTTAATTTCATCCACCGTCATTTCATCGTTTCTGATGATTTTAATATCGTCATTGATTGTGCCTACAAGCTGAAAGAGGTTATATGAAAAGCTGTCATAATTATCTATTAAAAGTATCATTATTCTTCCTCCCCGCTTGCGTTTAAAGCAGTCATAACCGCTTTTGCTTTATTTATGCACTCATTATGTTCTTTCACTGTAACGGAATCGGCTACAATGCCTGCACCGGAGCGAACATATACCTTTGAGTGCTTTTTATATGCCAGGCGAATTGCAATGCAGGTATCAAGATTTCCTGTTAAATCAATATATCCCACTGCACCGCCGTAAATACCGCGCTTGTTATTTTCAAGTTCGTTTATTATTTGCATAGCCCTGATTTTCGGTGCGCCTGAAAGTGTGCCTGCCGGCAAAACTGCATCTACCGCGTCAAGTGCTGTTTTATCATCTCTTATTTCACCCGTCACGGTTGAACCGATATGCATCACATGGCTAAACTTTAATATTTGATGATATTTGCTTACCTTAACACTGCCGAACTTGCTGATTTTTCCTAAATCGTTTCGCCCTAAATCCACAAGCATATTATGCTCTGCAAGTTCTTTAGGGTCTTTTAAAAGTTCAGCTTCAAGCTTTAAATCTTCCTCACTTGTTTTGCCCCTTGCCCTTGTGCCTGCCAGCGGATAAGTGCTTAACTTTCCGTCTTTTAGCTTTACAAGGGTTTCCGGTGAAGCACCCGCCATTTCAATATCATTACTTGAAAAATAAAACATATAAGGCGAAGGATTAAGCTTTCTTAAAATCTTATATGTGTTAAAAAGCGAACCCTCCATCTCGGCTTCAAGCCTGTTTGATAAAACAACCTGAAAAATATCGCCCTCTTTTATGTAATCCTTGGCTTTTTCCACCATATCGGTATACTGCTTTTCATTAAATAAAGGCTTAAATTCGGTTTTTATCTTCGGCTTTTCAATTTCAGCTTCTTCACCGTTTATAATAATGTTTTTCATTATTTCAAGTTCTTTTGATGCAATCCTGTAATTTTCTTCAAGATTATCAAGCTGCATATTTACTATAAGGATGATTTCGTTTTTTCTGTTATCAAACGCTATAACTTTATCAAACAGCATTAAATCAACATCTTTAAAGTTTCCGTCGTCATTGGCATCAAGCTTTAAGCTCGGCTCGGCGTATTTTACATAATCATATCCAAAGTAGCCTACAAGCCCTCCCGTAAAATTAGGAAGTTCCTCAATCTTCGGTGCTTTATGCTCGGCAAGAATTTGGTTAATATATTTTCTTGGGTCGCCCACACATTTTTTAACACCGAATGAATCAATAACCGTTACATTATAATTTGTGCAGCTTACTTCTGCTTTAGGGTCATATCCTAAAAATGTATAATGCCCTGTTTCATTGGCATCATCGCACGATTCAAGCATATAGCAGTGCGAACTCACATTTTTAAGCTTTTTTAAAACCTTTAGCGGTGTTACATCTGCCTTGAGCCTTGTGCTTAAAGCTACGGTGCAATAATCTTGATATTTTTCTTTGATTTCATCAACAGTCGGTTTAATCTTCATTTTTATTCCTCTTGTCTTTCCTCTTGCAAAAGGGTAACAAAAAAGCCCTCGGTAATACTATTGTATTACCAAGGGCGAAAATTACTTTCCGTGGTGCCACCTTGTTTTATGGGTAACCATACACTTTGCAAGATACTATCATATCTCCGGCCACTAACGCAGGTCATCGCGTTACGGAATACTAAGCCTAAGCTTTTCACCGTACCCTCAACGGTCCATTTAACAAGCCGTTTACTGCTTTCATCCCAGCACCGAAAGCTCTCTGTGAGTTCGTATCTCGTTTTTATCTCCGTTTCAACGGTTTACATTTTAAATTGTGTATTTATATTATCACACTAAAGTGATGATGTCAAGATAAATTAAAAATTTCCGTTAAAACACAGAAATATCAACAACCTTGTCCCAAATGTTTTTTAACAACTCATTTTCAATTTTTGCATTATTCATAAAATCTTCTGCTTTATAAAACTCGACGGGTTCTTTGTAAAATTCGCAAAATGAAATTCCTTCTTGCTTTGAGTCATTTACAAAATAAGTTACCGAATACCGTTTGCCTTTATATGTAAATTCGACTTCATCACCCATCTCTATCCAGTTTTTGAAATTTTCAAAATCATTCATCAGTTTTCATTCTCCTTCCATTTACCCACCTATGCCTATGTGGCAAAAAAGTAGCAATGCAAGCGGCAGTTTGAACATACCAACACTTTTAATTTAATTTCTTAAAACTGTGTTTTAACGCTATATTTTCACACTTTATTTGCCGGACAGGAGAATTTTGGCATAAGCGTTTTCAAGTGTTGAGTTATAAATAATTTTATCTTTTATATCGCTTGCGCTTTCATAATCGGCAGATGATTTGGAGGTCACAAAATAGAAAGCCACTCCTTTTTGCGCACACTTTTTTGCAAAAGCCTTTGCACTTTCAGGCACGGTTGCGCTGTGATACATTTCGTGCAAAACAACATCAACATTATCTATATTATAATTATTATAATCAATATTTATATAAGGCTTAATTACCAATATATTTTTGGGCGCAAAACGGGGACTTGGTATTTTTTCATTTGCTTTGCCTAAGTACAAAAAGTTATCCGAAGAGTCTGCGCTCACAATTTCATTTGCCGAAAAAATACCGTTATAGCTTACAAAAACACCCTTTTGATTTTTCAAAACCTGCATTAAAGCCGCGTTGAAATTTGAAATACCGTTTGCCGTTTCATCCTCAATCGGCTTGTCGGAAGCGGTGATTACAATATTTTTATCATAAAACATATTTGCAAGAAGTGACGAAGTATACGCAAGGGTATCCGAACCGTGAAGAATAATAATATTATCGCTTTCACTTTCATTAACAGCCGCAATCAGCTTTTGCCAAAGTGCAAAATCCATATTTTCGGATAAAACGGTAAAAGGCGAAGAAAACGAAAAATCAACATCCCGTGTTAAATTTTCATCTGCATAATCGACAACTTTAAAAGGCGAGTCAAGATGAATATTATCATCCTTTTTACACGCGATAGTTCCGCCCGTGGAAATAATTGAAATTTTCATAATGTCACCATATTAAAATCGGCAGGAGAAAACCCCTGCCGAACATCTTATTTTGTAAAGAATACCTTGAAAGCTTTATACGCCATATAGGTATCAATTTTGCTGACTATTTCATAAGGTGAATGCATTGAAAGAACAGGCACACCCACATCAATAACATCAACATCAAGGTTGGCAATATACATAGCAACAGTTCCGCCGCCGCCTGCATCTACCTTGCCAAGCTCACCGCTTTGCCACAAAACATCGTTTGATTCAAGCAGATTTTTAACAAAGCTTACATATTCGGCAGAAGCGTCTGAAGTTCCGCCCTTACCTCTTGCGCCTGTGAATTTGGTTACGCAGACACCCTGGTTAATAAATGAAGAATTATTTTTTTCAAACGGGGTTGACCAAGTAGGGTCAAACGCAGCGTTAACATCAGCTGAAAGGCACTTTGAATTTGAAAGAACATCCCTGCCCTCACAACCTTCAAGCCTTGCCAAATCTTCAATAAAATATTTAAGATAGCTTGAATTAAGACCTGTGTTTCCGTCTGAACCTGTTTCTTCCTTATCTGTCAAAACAGTAAGTGCTGTATATTCAGGTGCATCATCAACATCCAAAATCGCCTGAAGTGCCGGGTATGAGCAAACACGGTCATCGTGGCCGTAACCGCCGATTAAGCTTCTGTCAAAGCCAATATCATCTACTGTGAAAGCAGGTACGAGTTCAAGCTCGGCTGAAAGAAAATCTCTTTCAACAATACCGTATTTTTCAAAAAGAATATTAAGCAAATTAAGTTTGATTTTTTCGCTTACATCATCATCTTTAAACGGGCGTGAACCGATTACAACATTGAGTTCTTCACCCTTAACGATTTCATTTGCTTTTCTTGACATCTGCTCTGCGCCCAAGTGCGGCAAAATATCCGTAATGCAGAATTTAGGGTCTGCCGGGTCTTCGCCGACTTTAACATCAATATGAGTTCCGTCATTTTTGCAAATTCTGCCGTGAAGTGAAAGCGGAATTGCAGTCCACTGGTATTTTTTAATACCGCCGTAATAGTGGGTTTTGAAAAATCCAAGACTTCCGTCCTCATAAACAGGGCATTGCTTTAAATCAAGACGCGGGGAATCAATATGCGCCGCACTGATTCTTACTCCGTCACAAACAGGCCTTTTGCCCTTGACTGCAAGAATAATTGCCTTGCCCCTGTTGAAATAATAAACTTTATCTCCTGCTTTAAGCGGCTTGCCGAATTTATCAAATTCAACAAAACCGTGTTCTTTTGCAAGTGCAAGTGCAGATTTTGCAAACTCTCTTTCCGTCTTATTTTCAAAAAGAAATTTTTTGTAGCCCTCGCAAAATTCATCGCAAGCTTTAAGCTCTTCTTCGCTCATAAAGTCTACGCCGTTTTCCTTTTTGTTAAAAAGCTTTTTTTGAAGTTCTTTTGCTTCTTCGCTCATTTTTATCACCTTTCTGAAAGTTATTTTTAAAATCCGAGAGAATGAAGTATATCGTCAATTTCTCGGTCAATATCATCTTCATCATTATTATAAATCACAAAATCACAATTTGATTTAAAATAATCTTCGCTAAATTGAGAGGATAGGCGTTTTTTCGCCTCCTCCACGGTTATATTATCACGCTTTGTTATGCGCTCAATTCTTGTTTTTTCACTTGCCAAAACAGCAATTGTTTTAAAACATTTATTTTGTGCTTTTGCTTCAAAAAGCTGCGGTGCATCAAGCACGCACGGTAATTTTGCAAGGCTTTCACATCTGCCGATTACCGCCGGGTGAACAAGGCTGTTAAGCTTTTCAAGCTTCGATTTATCGTTAAACACAATATTTCCGAGCTTCTTTCTGTCAAGCTTACCGTTTGTTAATATATCACCGAATTCATCACAAAGTGTTTTCACAAGAATTTTATCATTATCATAAATATTTTTAACCACATCGTCGCAGTCAACAATATTAAATCCATGTTTTTCAAGCTTTTTGCAAATATAGCTTTTGCCTGCACCCGATTGACCTGTTAAGCCGAGAGTGAAAGGCTTGTTTAAATCAATCACGGTAAATGCCGCGGCACGAATAAGGCGATTATACACTGCCATTCCCACACCTGTTGTATGCGGTATGCGGGCATAAACGGTTTCGGCTCCCATTTCATCAAGCTTTCGCAGTGCGTCAAACAATTCCCTCGCCTGCGATAAATCATCACTTTCGCTTCCGTAATTAACTCGCGGTATATCAACCTCGTCTTCATCAAAGCACAGAGCAAACGCGCCTTTTTGCTTATTTACAAAAGCTTCGTAAGTTTTTCTGTTTGCGTCAACAATAACAACTCTTGCTTTGGGTGCATAATGCTTGTATTTCATACCGGGTGACTGTGCAGTTTCATTATCTTTCATTCCGTGAAGAACCGCATTCGCCACAACAACTTCGCCTATCACATCTTCAAGCATTTCTTTTGTAACTGCACCGGGGCGCAAAATAGTAGGCACATCGCTTGCAAGGGTGATAACGGTTGATTCCACCCCGTATTCGCAATCTCCGCCGTCAATAATCGCATCAATCTTACCCGCCATATCATCAATAACATACTTTGCCCTTGTAGGCGACGGTAAGCCGGAGGTATTTGCACTCGGTGCGGCAATCGGGCAATGTGCCGCTTCAATAAGCCTATGTGCAATCTCATTTGCCGGCATACGAACTGCAACAGTATCAAGTCCGCCGCTTACAACATTGCCCACCAGCTCGCTTTTAGGCAAAATTATAGTTAATGCGCCGGGGAAAAATGTGTCTATCAGTGCCTGCGCTTTAGGTGTAACCTCTTTAACCAAAGGGATTATATCCTCTTTTTTTGCAATATGCACGATTAAAGGATTATCACTCGGCCTGCCCTTTGCTTTATAAATATTTTTAACTGAATTTTCATTAAGTGCGTTTGCACCCAAACCGTAAACGGTTTCAGTAGGAAACGCAACAAGCCCGCCTGCTTCAAGTATCTTGCCTGCAAGCTCAATATCATCATTTTTGGTTGATAAAATTTTAGTTTCCATTATTTTTATGTTTACCTGCCTTTGCAGTAATTATGTAAAAAATCGGAATGGTCAGAAACAGTATCCACGCAGGATGCCACATACTTTTTAAAAAGCCTAAAAGCAAAAATACAATAAGCACAAGTACGGGATAGCAGAAAATTACCGGCTTTTTCTTTTCAGCGGCAATTATACCTGTATAAAAAAGAGGAATTGTCAAAAGCACTATCCAGCCCATTTTCCAGCCGTTTGCACCCAAAAATGTACCTATTAAGCAATATGCGATAACTGCCAGCACGGGATACGACGGAAACAGCCAGCTTCTTCTTTTCTTTTCCTTTTTTCTTTCCTCTCGCTCTCTTTCCCTTTCGTGAAAATACGCTTCTTCCTTTTGCTCCTCTAATAACTCTTTCTCTTTGAGTGACGGCTGCGGAGCTGAAAGCTGCGTTTCCTGCTGCTCCTCTTTTTCTTCATTTTCAGCCTTGCCTGTAAATTCATCAATAAGCTCGTTTACCGCTTTTTCTTCTTCACTCTCGGCAGTGGCATTTTCGGCTTCTTCCTGTGCCTCACCTTTTACAAGCGAATCAATCGAAACACCGTAAAATTCGGCAAGCTTGCCGATATTATCAATATCGGGAGTGGAATTGCCCTGCTCCCATTTTGAAACAGACTGGCGTGATATACCCAAAACTTCACCGAGTGCGTCCTGGCTCAATCCCTTTTCCGTTCTTAACTTTTTTAAATATTCGCCCTGTTTAATTGACATATATAACTAACCTCAAAATTATTCTTCGCCCTGTGCTTTAAGCTTTTCGGCTGTATCGGCAGTAATAAGAGCGTCTATCATTTCATCCATATCCCCATTTAAAAACTGCTCAAGCTTATAAAGAGTAAGGCCTATTCTGTGGTCTGACACTCTGCCCTGCGGGTAATTATAAGTTCTTATTCTTTCACTTCTGTCACCTGTGCCGACCTGCGCTTTTCTTTCGCCTGCAATTTCAGCGTCGTGCTTTGCTTTTTCGGCATCATAAAGGCGGGAACGCAAAACTTTAAGTGCTTTTTCCTTGTTTTTATGCTGGCTTCTTTCATCCTGGCATTCAACTACCGTGCCGGTAGGTATATGAGTAATACGAATGGCAGATGAAGTTTTGTTAATATGCTGGCCGCCTGCACCTGATGAGCGGAAAGTATCTATCTGCAAATCCTTTGGATTGATTTCAAAATCAACATCCTCCGCTTCGGGCAAAACAGCAACCGTAGTGGTTGAAGTATGAATTCTGCCCTGGCTTTCGGTTTCAGGCACACGCTGAACACGGTGAACACCGCTTTCAAATTTAAAGCGTGAATATGCACCGTCACCCTCAACCAAAAAGCTGATTTCCTTATAACCGCCAAGCCCTGTTTCATTTGCATTTAAAACTTCTGTTTTAAATCCCTTTGACTCGGCATACATTGAGTACATTCTGAAAAGCACACCGGCAAAAAGTGCGCTTTCCTCGCCGCCTGCACCGCCGCGAATTTCTATAATTACATTCTTATCATCGTTAGGGTCACGCGGTAAAAGAAGAACTTTAAGCTCCTCTTCAATTCTCTCCATATCTTCACGGCTTTGCTCAAATTCTTCCTTAACCATTTGGGCAAAATCTGCGTCCATTCCGCCCTCGTCAAGCATTGCGCGTGATTCTTCTTCTGTTTGCTTTGCTTTTTTATATTCCCTGAATTTTTCAACAACGGGGGTTAAATGCTTAAGTTCACGCATAAGCTTTGTATACTTTTCTTGGTCTGATACAATATCCGGATTGCAAACAAGCTCGTTTACTTCCTCAAATCTGTTTTCAACCTCTTGTAACTTTTCTATCATATATTTTCCTCACTTAAAAACTTATAAAATCTTTCTAATTTTTCATTTCGAATTTCTTCGCTTGGTGATGAATCTAAAAATAAAATGTTCCCTCTCGGCTGTTCGTTATTTAATAATTCCTTTTCTTCAAGCACACGCTTTAACTGCCTGCTGACTCCTTTAGCACCGTTGAAAAAATTAACATTTCCCAAAACTTTTTGAATTTCTTTTATTGCAAGCGGGTAATGCGTACATCCCAGCACAACATTTTGCACCTTGCCTTTATATTCATTCAATGTTTCATCAAGATAATTTTCAAGCCGGGTTTTATCCCCCTGCTCTATAATATCGGCAAGGCCGACACAGGCAATAAGTGCGGTTTTGTGATTATTATATTTATAATAAAGCTTATGAAATTTTTCGCTTTCAAGCGTTCCTTTAGTTGCCATAACAAGTGTAAATCCGTTTGGATTTTGGTCATACACCATTTTATATGCAGGCTCAATGGCAATTATAGGCAAGGCATACTTTTTTCTTAAAAAAGCAGAAGCCTTGGCTGAAGCTGTATTGCACGCAATAACTATTGCCTTGCAATCGTATTTTTCTATAAGCATAGATATAATTTCATCGCATCTTTCAATGATTGCTTCGTCGCTTTTATCGCCATATGGGCAATTGGCAGAATCGCTGAAATAAACATAATTTTCATTCGGCAAAAGAGCAAGCGATTCGCTAAGCACGGTACTGCCGCCTATTCCCGAATCAATAAAGCCGACAGGCCTACTGCTTTTCATCATTTTTTACCGCCTTTATACTTTTATCCGCTTTTATTCTCGCAATCATAATTTCCCTGCCGCAGCCTTTACATCTGAGCTTATAATCAACTCCGAGCCTTGTAATTTCAAATTCTTTTGAACCGCAGGGATGCGGCTTTTTCATTACAACAATATCACCGAGTTTAAGTTGCATTTTCTCACCTTTACATTTTTTCACCTATAATATTATCTTTAATTTAAAACATTATATCACTATACACCTAAATTTACAACAGTAAATATTCTATCATAATTCACAAGTGATATGAATAAAATATAACTACAAGACTATCGAAAAGAGTGAAACAAATGGAATTTTATCCTGAAGGATGCTGCGAAAAGCTCGGCAAAACTTTTGCAAGCATTGACGAAATTAAAAATGCTATGATAAAAAACGAAATCATTGAGGGCAAGGTTCTTCTTTGTGACAGGGAGCATAATTTACATATTGATTTAGGTGTAATAAGAGGAATTATTAAGCGTGAAGAGGGTGCAATAGGAATTGACGACGGAACGGTAAGGGATATTGCGCTCATTTCCAAGGTGGGCAAAAGCATATGCTTTAACATTATCGGCTTTGAGCGTGATGTTTTCGGCAACACATTTGCCGTGCTGTCACGCAAGAGCGTGCAGGAAATGTGCAAAAAGGAGTTTTTGGATAACCTTAAAAACGGTGATGTGATTGACGCAAAAGTAACCCACCTTGAAAAATTCGGCGCATTTATAGACATAGGCGCAGGGATAAACTCGCTTATTCCGATAGATATGCTTTCCGTTTCACGAATCAGCCACCCAAAGCAGAGATTAACCGAGGGGCAGAAAATAAAAGTTGCATTAAGAAAAAGAGAGGGCGACAAGCTGACTTTTACACTTAAAGAGCTTTTGGGAAGCTGGGAGGAAAACGCAGATTTATTTACCCCCGGCGAAACGGTAACGGGAGTTATAAGAAGTATTGAAGATTACGGTGTATTTGTTGAACTTATGCCAAATTTGGCAGGGCTTGCGGAAATTGATGATAACCTGTTTGAAGGGCAGAGCGTGGCAGTATACATCAAATCAATAATTAAGCAAAAAATGAAGATAAAGCTTATTATTGTAGAAGCATATGAGCAGGAAAACACAGCAAAAGATTTAGTTTATTTTAATCAGAGCAATCATATTGATTATTGGCAATATTCGCCTAAAGATTGCCCGAAAATTATCGAAACGGATTTTAACGAATAATTTTCTATTGATTTATCGTTATCTTTTAAGTATAATATATAAGTACAAACGGTTGTATCGGTGGTACAGCCGTTTTTTATTTTGTGATATTTTGGAGAGGGAATATGTACAAGATTGGTTTTGATAATAACAAATATTTGCAAATGCAAAGCGAAAGAATAAAAGAAAGAATAAACGAATTCGGCGGCAAGCTGTATCTTGAATTCGGCGGCAAATTATTTGATGATTACCACGCATCAAGGGTTTTGCCGGGTTTTGAACCTGACAGCAAGCTGCAAATGCTGCTTCAGCTTAAAGAGCAGGCAGAAATAGTTTTGGTAATCAGCGCTGACGATATTGAAAAAAACAAAATCAGGGGCGACCTCGGTATCACCTATTCTACCGACGCATTAAGGCTTATTAAAGCATTTGAGGGAATGGGACTTATGGTTGGCAGTGTTGTGCTGACTAAATATGTTTCCACACCGCGAGTTAATGAATTTGAGCAGAAGCTTAAAAACAGAAGAATTCCTTTTTACCATCATTATCTTATTGACGGATACCCGGCAAACATTTCAAAAATTGTGAGCGATGAGGGATACGGTAAAAACGACTATATAAAAACAAGCCGCTCACTTGTAGTAATTACAGCTCCGGGCCCGGGCAGCGGTAAAATGGCAACCTGCCTTTCACAGCTTTATCACGAAAACAAGCGCGGAATAAAAGCGGGTTATGCCAAGTTTGAAACTTTCCCTATTTGGAACATTCCTCTCAAACACCCGGTAAACATTGCGTATGAAGCTGCAACGGCAGACCTTAACGATGTAAATATGATTGACCCGTGGCACCTTGAAGCATACGGAAAAACAACGGTTAATTACAACAGAGATGTGGAAATATTCCCTGTATTAAAAGCCACATTTGATAAAATTTACGGTAAATGCCCATACAAATCACCTACTGATATGGGTGTAAATATGGCGGGCAACTGCATTTTTGATGATGAGGCGGTTAAAGAAGCGGCTAATCAGGAAATCATACGCAGATTTTACACCGCAAAATGCAATCAAATCAAAGGCAGAGCAAATAAAGATGAAATTTACAAGCTTGAACTGCTTATGAACAATGCAGGTTTAAGTGTAGATGACAGAAAATGTGCTGTGGAAGCATTGAAGCTTGAGGAAGAAACAAATGCACCTTGCGCCGCTATTGAGCTTAATGACGGAACTATTGTTACGGGCAAAACCTCTGCACTTTTAGGCTGTTCATCAGCTATGCTTTTAAATGCACTTAAAACCCTGGCAAAAATTGACGACGCCGATTTGCTGATTGCGCCTGAAGTTATAAAGCCTATTCAGGAGCTTAAAACGGGCCATTTGGGAAATAAAAACCCACGCCTGCACACTGACGAAACGCTGATTGCGCTTTCTATTTCTGCATTAAATGACGAAAAAGCAAAACTTGCACTTAATCAGCTTTCAAAGCTCAAAAACTGCGAAATGCATTCATCCGTAATGCTGGCGCAGGTGGATGAAAATTTGATTAGAAAGCTCGGTATTCGCCTGACCTGCTCTTGCGAGAAAAAAAATTAAAAAAAATTAAAATTTCTATTGAAATAGAAAAAAAACTGCTTTATAATAAGTAAGTACAGACGGTTGTACAAGGCGTACAACCGTCTTTTATTATTTAATTTATCTTATTTACTTTTTTTACAGAGGTGATACCTAATGAACAAAACGAAGTTCATTTTCATTACCGGCGGTGTTGTATCCGGCCTTGGCAAAGGCATTACGGCAGCATCACTGGGCAGGCTGTTAAAATCGCGCGGCTTAAAAGTCACAGCGCAAAAGCTTGACCCATATCTTAATGTTGACCCGGGTACTATGAACCCTGTTCAGCACGGTGAAGTATTTGTAACGGATGACGGTGCCGAAACTGACCTTGACCTCGGCCATTATGAAAGATTTATTGATGAAAGCCTTTCACAAAATTCCAACCTCACATCAGGCAGAGTATATTGGAAAGTTATTTCAGATGAAAGAAAAGGTGTTTACGGCGGGCAAACAATTCAAATTATTCCGCATGTTACAAATGAAATTAAGCGATATATCAACAGAAATGCAGACACCGGCGCAGATGTTTGCTTGGTTGAAATCGGCGGTACCGTGGGTGATATTGAATCACAGCCGTTTCTTGAAGCAATTCGCCAATTTGCAGTTGAAGCAGGCAGGGAAAATTGCCTTTTCATCCATGTAACACTTGTGCCTTACCTTGCGGCATCTGATGAACTTAAATCTAAACCGACTCAACATTCGGTAAAAGAAATGCTTTCAATCGGTATCAGCCCTGACATTATCGTTTGCAGAACAGAGCATCCGCTTACCGATGATATTAGAAATAAAATTGCACTTTTCTGCAATGTTGATAAGGAATGTGTAATTGAAAATAACAACTGCGATATTCTTTATGCAGTACCTATGATGTTAAAAGAGCAGCATATGGATGATGTAGTAATCAAAAAGCTTGGTATTGAATGCAGTGAACCTAACCTTGAAGATTGGGAAAATATGCTTTATGCGCTCAGAAATCCAAAGCAAACAGTTAAAATCGCAATGGTCGGCAAATATGTTGAACTCCACGATTCATACATTTCGGTAAACGAAGCATTAAAGCACGGCGGAATTGAAACAAGAAGTGCGGTTGACATTGATTGGATTGATTCAGAAACATTAGAGGGTGACGATGTTAACCTTGATGATATTTTGGGCAATGTTGACGGAATACTTGTACCGGGCGGCTTCGGAAGCAGAGGTATTGAGGGCAAAATCAACGCTTGCCAATATGCAAGAACACACGGTATACCGTATCTCGGCATTTGCCTTGGTATGCAAATTGCAATTATTGAATTTGCAAGGCATGTACTCGGTATGAACGGTGCAAATTCAGCCGAAATCAACCCTGATACCCCATTCCCTGTAATTGATATTTTACCAGAGCAAAAAGAAGTTACAGATATGGGCGGCACAATGCGCCTCGGCCAATACCCTTGCACATTAAACCCTGAATCAAAATCATATGAGCTTTACGGTGCTTCAATGATTTATGAAAGACACAGGCACAGATATGAAGTAAACAATGATTACAGAAACGACCTTTTAAGCGGCGGAATGATTTTTGCCGGCACATCACCTGATAATCATATTGTGGAAATGGTTGAAATACCAAACCACCCGTGGTTTGTAGCCTGCCAATTCCATCCGGAATTTAAGTCAAGGCCTAATAAGCCGCACCCTTTGTTCAGAGGTTTTGTAACCGCAGCATCAAAGCATAAAAACAGTAAATAAGATTTTAATAAATTATTTAGAGAGACAATTGATTTTGTCTCTCTTTTTTGCATATATATTTAACGGTGATTAAATGAAAATATTTAAAAATAAAAAACAGGACAAAGCAAATCCTCTTGATTATTACATAGGCAAGCCCAGGCTTGAAATGGCAGGAAGCGAATGCCTTGTTGACGGACTTGAAAGCATAATAGAATATTCAAACACAAAAATTACCGTATCGCTCGGCTCACAGCTTATTACTTTTTGGGGCGATGATTTAAAAATAAATTCATTTACCCGTGAGGGTGCAATAGTGCAGGGCAACATAACTTCAATGGAGTTTTCAACTTGATAAAATTTTTCAGATTTCTTTTAGGATATGTAGATTTTGAATTTAAAAAAGGATTTAGCGAAGGCTTTATTAACGAATGTTTTGAAAACGGAGTTGAAATACAAAATATTTCACTTACGGAAAACGGATTTACCGCAATTTGCAGAATAGGCACATATAAAAAACTGCACCGCATTGCGCTGCGGCACGGCGGGTGTGTAAAAGTTATCAAAAAGCACGGACTGCCTTTTTTCTTATCTCCGCTGAAAGACCGCACGGGCTTTTTTATCGGCGCACTGTTATTTGTATTTATATTATCATTTTTGGGTGCATTTGTATGGAACATAGAAATAACCGGCTGTGACAGATTAAGCGAAAACACAATATCAGCATATTTGGATAACCACAAGTTTAAAACCGGCGTTATGTGGGGTGTTATTGACAGAAAATCTATCGCCTGGGATATGATGAGCGATTTTGACGATATTGCGTGGGCACACATAAACAAAAAAGGCACTACCGCAATAGTGGAGATAAACGAAACAACGCAAAAGCCTGAAGAAATTGACGAATACAAGCTCAAAGGAATTAAAGCTACAAGAAAAGAAATAACCGTTACAGCCCAAAGGCAGCAAAGCAAAATGAGTATAAAGCAAAGCAAAAATTACTATAATTTACATTTCTTTTCGCTCAATATTCCGCTGTATTTTAAAATAAAAAAAGCTGATTTTGAAACTAAAAGCGATAAATTTTTAACAATAAAGAAAAAAGAACTGCCTATCGGCTGCACCGTAACAAACGAGCAGTCAATTAACTGCATAAAATATGATTTAACAAATGACGAACTTGTAAACCTTGCAAAAAAGAAGCTCTCAATCATATCGGAAAGAGAGCTTGAAGGTTATGAAATTGTAAATACAAATATAACATATGACATAAAAAATGACGAATGCACAATGACCGGCGCATATGTTATAAAATAAAACTAAATGCAGAATTTATGATTGCCGATTGTTTTAACAACCTGCCTTGAATGCATAAAAGTATCTGATGTTTTGGAAGCGTTGAAATAATAAATTGCACCGCCTGACGGGTCCCAACCGTTTAATGCATCAATAGCCGCCCTTTTTGATGAATCGGCAACTGCGGCATACCAGTTAGAATCATTTACACACGAAAACGCACCTTTTTGGTACACTACACCGCTGATAGAATCGGGAAAAGACGGGTGCTTTACCCTATTTAATATTACAGCTCCGACTGCTACCTGCCCCTCATACGATTCTCCCCTTGCCTCTGCGCTTATAACTTTAGCCAAAAGCTCAACATCGGAGTTTGAATATTCGGTATTATTTGATGAACCGCCGCCCGAAAGCCCGAGATAAAGAAGTGTGGTTTTGCCGCATATTCCGTCTGCCGTAATACCGCAGCTTTTTTGAAAAGCCTTTACCGCACTTTTGGTATCGTTACCGTAAACACCGTCAACCGAACCGTTATAAAAGCCGAGCGATGAAAGCTTTTTTTGAATTTTATTTACTTCATCCCCGGTTGAACCGAGTTTCGACACAACATATTGGCTGTTTTGTGCATAATCATAAATGCGATACGCCGAAAAGCCGATTAGCGAACCTGCCACGATAATTCCCACAATTGCAAGAGCAATAATCAAATTGCGAAAAGCTTTATATACTGTCATTTTATATCTCTCCTATACTAATAATGTAATAATAAATGTAATACCGCACCCCGCCATTGTAAAAAGCAGGGATAAAACTGCGGTTTTGATTATTTGGTGCTTTGTTAATTTCAGCTTGGGCGGTTTTTGCTTTAAAGCCGCAACTGCCTCGGCTTCTTTTTGAAGTTTTTTGCGGTCTGTTGACTGATGTTCGGGCTTAACAAAAAATATAATCTTATCAAAATATGGATTATCTGTGTTTGTAACTTCCAAAATTTGCTTGCTTACACCCTTAATCATTTCAAAAATTCCTTTCAAATTTATACAATTAGTGTAGGAAAAAGGAGTGGCAAATATACTAAAAAGTTTTTGTTGAATTTTGTCAATTCTTATAAAATTTTTTTCTTGACAAGCTTTTAATATAACCGAATGTATATTTAACCTTACAGTTCATCATTGTGGAAAACTCTGTGGAAAATGTTAAAAACTTAGCCGGAAAGTGCGTTGTTTGGGGATTTTTTACTGTTGAAAACTCTTTTTAGGGATAAAAAATTTGAGTTTTCATAACTTTACACATAGTTTTCAACATTTTTGAAAGTTCGACTTTGAACTAAAAATTTTGTGTAAATTGCTATTTTTAACTTTCACTCTTGACAAAAAAATGTTATACTCTTTGTACGAAGATGTTACAAAAGTAATACAATTTTGAAAAAACAATTGACAAGAGGAAATTATGAAAATCGAAATTAAAGACAGCGATATAATTTTGCACGGTGTAAAATGCTTTGACCTTGATTTGACGCTCGACTGCGGGCAAGCTTTTCGCTGGGTTAAAGAAAAAGACGGAAGTTACAGCGGCGTTGTAAAGGGTGTGTATTTAAACATCAAAAAGGTTGGTGACGATACATTTATATTAAAAGACACCGCAAAGCAGGATTTTGATAACATATGGCGAAATTATTTTGATTTTGACAAAGATTATGTTAAAATATGCAATACATTAAAAGAAGATGAGCTTTTATCCTCCACCATTGATGAATATTACGGAATAAGGATATTAAACCAGGACAGCTGGGAAGCACTCTGCTCATTTGTAATAAGCCAGCAAAATAATATTAAAAGAATAAAAGGTATTATTGAAAGGCTTTGCAGAAAATACGGAAAGGAAGTAAAAAAAGGATATTACTCTTTTCCGTCTGCCGAAGAATTGAGCAAGCTTACGGTTGAGGATTTTGAAGCACTCGGCACAGGTTACAGGGCAAAATACCTTGAACGCCTTGCAAAAAGCGTTTCAAACGGAGAAATTGACCTTGAAAAAATAAAAACCCTTTCGCTTGAAGAAGCAAGAAAAGAGCTTTTAAACATTTACGGAGTGGGAATTAAAGTTGCAAACTGTGCACTGCTGTTCGGCTTCGGATTTTATGACGCATTCCCTATTGATGTATGGATGAAAAGGGTTATGGAATATTATCCAAATGGGTTGCCGAAATGCTTTGACGGTATCGGCGGAATAGCACAGCAATATTTATTTCACTGGGCAAGGAATAATTTAAAATAAGGAGAGAATATGCAAAAGCTTTTTATAGATTTTGAACCTAACGGGCAAATCACGCTTAATGAGGAACAATCGCGCCACATTGCAAAAGCACTTAGAATGAAAAAGGGCGATATGCTGACTTTAACAAACGGTGACGGAAACGACTACGGGTGCCAAATTAACGGCATAAGCGGCGGACTTGTTACATTGAGTGTATGTTACAAGCAGGCAAATAACAGCGAACCGAGTGTAAAAGTTACGCTTTACCAGGGAGTGCCGAAAGCAAGCAAGCTTGAAGATGTAATACAAAAATGCACAGAACTCGGCATTGCGGCAATTTGCCCTACGCTTACTCACAGAAGTGTGAGCAGACCTGATGAAAAGCAGGCGAAGAAAAAAGGCGAAAGGTACAAAAAAATCGCACTTGAAGCGGCACAGCAGAGCGGGCGCGGCATTGTGCCTGAAATTATGGATATGACCGAACTTAAAAAAGCAGTTGAAAATGACGAAAGCGAATTAAAAATACTTTTTTACGAGGGCGGCGGCGAAAGCTTAAAATCAATAATACCGCAAGATATAAAAAGTGTATCTGTATATATAGGCCCTGAAGGCGGATTTGAAGAAAGCGAAGTCGAGCTGATTAAATCAGCCGGCGGCAAAATAGCATCATTAGGCCCGCGTATTTTGCGTACGCAAACTGCCCCTGTTACCGCATTAAGTGCAATAATGCTTTTAACAGGAAATTTAGAATAATACTATATTTGACAATATCGAATACATAATATAAAATGTTCGATAAGGAAGTGAAAAAATGAAGCAATCATTTATTTGCCCGTGTTATAACGAAGAAAAAAATATTAAGCCTTTTGCCAAAGCCGTGCTTGACGCTTTTGCAAATACAGATGAATATGAGCTTGTATTTATTAACGACGGAAGCGCAGACAACACAATAGGTGAACTGAAGAAATTAAAAAAAGAAAGCTGCCAAAATATTAAAATAATCAATTTTTCAAGAAATTTCGGCAAGGAAGCGGCAATGTATGCCGGGCTTGAGCACTGCTGCGGCGAATACATCACCATTATTGATACCGATTTACAGCAAAATCCCGAAATAGTAAAAAAAATGATAAATATTTTGGAAAATGACGAAAGTGTTGACAGCGTATGCGCCTGCCAGGAAAACAGGCATGAAAACGCATTTTTTAAATTTTGCAAAAAAAGCTTTTACAAATTTGCAGATAAATATACCGATACACATTTTGTTGACGGAGCAAGCGATTTCAGAACTTTTCGCAAAAGTGTGAAAGACGCTATTTTATCTATGGGTGAATATTACCGTTTCAGCAAGGGTATTTTCAGCTGGGTTGGATTTAACACAAAATATATTCCTTACACAGCCGAAAGCAGAAAAAACGGAAAAAGCAGTTTTAATTTTTCAAAACTTTTAAAATACGGAATTGACGGAATAATTGCATTTTCAACCGTACCGCTTAAAATATCCGGCTATATCGGCGGTGCAACCATATTTTTAAGTATAATTTATATTATTATTACCTTAATAAGAAAGCTTGTAAGCAATATTGAAGTTGACGGATTTACCCAGCTTGTTATACTTATATCGTTTTTAGGCGGAATTCAGCTTTTTACCACGGGAATTATGGGCGAATATCTTGCAAAAAATTATATTGAAACCAAGAAAAGACCTATATATATTGCCCGCGAAGTAATAGAATACGACGAAAAAAATACAAAAAATAAAGAACTTTAAAAATAATTATTGATATTTCAATTCATATGTTGTATAATATCACCGTTGAGTGAATTTCACTCATAATTTTTAGTAATTTAGGAGATATAAAAATGCCATTAGTTACTACTACTGAAATGTTTAAAAAAGCATATGAAGGCGGATATGCTATCGGTGCTTTCAATGTAAATAATATGGAAATTGTACAGGGTATTACCCGTGCTGCAAAGAAGCTTAACGCTCCTGTTATTCTTCAATGTTCAGCAGGTGCAAGAAAGTATGCATCACACGGTTACCTTGTTGCTATGGTAAAGGCAGCAGCTGAAGAAACAGGTCTTCCGATTGCCCTTCACCTTGACCACGGTCCTGACTTTGAAACTTGCAAAGCTTGTATTGACGGTGGATTTACTTCTGTTATGATTGACGGTTCTTCACTTCCATATGAAGAAAATATTGCTCTTACAAAGAAGGTTGTTGAATATGCACACGCTCACGGCGTAGTTGTTGAGGGTGAGCTTGGTACACTTGCAGGTGTTGAAGATGATGTAAAGGTTGACGCTGATAACGCATCTTATACAAGACCTGAAGAAGTATATGATTTTGTTACAAGAACAGGTGTTGACTCACTTGCAATCGCTATCGGTACAAGCCACGGTGCTTACAAGTTTAAGCCTGGCCAGAAGCCACAGCTTCGTTTTGACATTCTTGAAGAAGTTGGCAAGAAGCTTCCTGGATTCCCAATCGTACTTCACGGTGCATCATCAGTTAACCAAGACCATATCAAGCTTATTAACAAATACGGCGGTGAAATGCCTGATGCTATCGGTATTCCTGAAGATATGCTTCGTAAAGCAGCATCAATGGCAGTATGTAAAATCAATGTTGACTCTGACATTCGTATCGCAATGACAGCAGCAATAAGAGAGCATTTTGCTGAAAATCCGACTCATTTTGACCCTCGTCAATATCTTACTCCTGCAAGAAATCTTATTGAGGAAGTTGTAGCACACAAGATTGATGTTGTATTCGGTACAACAGGTCATGCTAACGACTGATAATTTAATCCATGACGTCGGCTCTTTGGGTCGATGATAAAAAAGCGAAAGCCGAGGGAGAAATCCTTCGGCTTTTGCTTTTTTCTTTTTTACATAAAAGAAGCTACGGTGTCAACGAATTCAACTACTTTTTCGCCGGCTTTTTTCATAGTTTTTTTGGCTGAAGAATTACTTGTTTTCATTCCGCCCATAATTGCTGCCGCCGAGCAAACGGCAAGCGTTGCACCCATAATTTTCATCATATTTGTTGATGTTTTTTTACTCATATTCATTACCTCCTTTGCACCTTTGTGCAATAATATTGTTTGCAAAAAAGATAAATATAAAGTAAAGAAATTTTGCTATTAAAATTTAATTTTTCCAAAAAAAATAAGACGGGGATTAACCCGTCTTATTTTATGTAATTTATAATTTTTTAATTGCCTGATTTTTAATTTTTTCGCTTAATCCGTAAAAACTATATCCGTAAAAATGACCGTCAGGATAAAGCTCCATAAGCGGCTCTAAAACAAATCTTCTCTCTTTATATCTTGGATGTGGAGTAGTAAGATTTCTTGTTTCAATTACTATATTTTCAGCAAATATAATATCAATATCTATAATTCGCGGTCCGTCTTTGATTGAACGAACTCTGCCGAATCCCGCTTCAATTCCCAACACTGCGCCTATCATTTCATATGGATTAAAAATACTTTGCACTTCAACGCAAATATTATAAAAATCCTGCTGTTCATCATAGCCGACAGGCTGAGTTTCATAAATTGAACTTTTGAGTACAATCTTTGTTTGCGGCAAAAGTTCAATTGCCTTAATTGCTTTGTCTATATTTTCTTTACGGTCACCTACATTGGTGCCTATACCTAAAACATAGCGCACTATCTTTCCCTCTCAATCTTTACGCCCACATATGAAAAATCTGCTTTCATAGGAGCTTCTGGTTTTTTTAATGTGATTTTCACTTTTGAAACATCAGAATATTCTTCTAAAATTGCGTCAGCCGTGATTTGAGCCACTTTTTCAAGTAAATTATACTTTTTTTCAGTCACAACCTTTGTAACGGTTTTAATGACTTTTGCATAGCTTACCGTGTCATTCACATCATCGCTGTAACAGGCTTTAGTCATATTAACAAATAAGTCAATATCAAAAACAAAATTTTGCCCGTTAATTTTTTCTTCCTCATTAACTCCGTGATATGCAAAAATTTTTAAATCACGGATCAAAATTTTGTCCATAAAAAATCCCACAACCTCTCTGACTGAAACACAATGATATATTATATTCTGTTTTCATATGACTCACGCAAAGCCTGAGCCATATAGATACCCTGCTTTTCATGCAAAACATCATGTAAACGAATAATATCTACGCCTTGCATTATAGCAATAGCATCAGCGGCAATGTTACCATATGTTCTTTGCTTCGGTTCAGCCTGCCTGCTGCCCTCGCCTATCACCCTTTTTCTTGATGTTCCGAGAAGAAGAGGATAGCCTTCCTTCTTATAATAACCAATTTTTGTCAAAAGTGCAAGGCTTTCTTTATAATCTTTACCAAAACCTATTCCCATATCAAGACAAATCTGTGATTTATCAATGCCAAGTCGCTCACATTCGGCTGTTGAATTTTCAAAAAATTCTTTAATATCATCGGGTGTGCCGGCACCATTGTGCATAATTACCCAGCCTGCTTTGCTGTCTTTGATGATTTTTGCCATATCCGGATTTATTATTCCGCTTACATCATTTATTATGTCAGCACCAAGCTCAAGCGATTTTTCAGCAACATAAGGATAATATGTATCAATTGACACAGGTACATCTATTTTTCCTTTGACAGCCTTTAAAACGCTTTCAAGCCTTTGCCATTCCTCTTTATCAAAAACAGGAATATGGCCCGGCCTGGTGGACTGTGCGCCGAAATCTATAATATCTGCCCCGTCTTTTACAAGATTTAAGGCACATTCTACTGCGTCCTCGCATGAAAAATGGTCGCCCCCGTCTGAAAAACTGTCAGGAGTAACATTTACAATGCCCATAATGAGTACATCTTCACCGTATTCGATATTTTTATTTTTACATTTCCAAATCATTTTATTGCTCCAAAAACCAAATGGCAAATTATTTTAAAAGTGATAAAACTTCTGCTCTTGTTTTAGCGTCTGTGCGCATAATTCCGCGAAGAGCAGATGTTTGAGTTTTTGAACCTGCACTTTTTACACCGCGCATAGTCATACACATATGTTCGGCTTCCATAATAACCGCAACACCCTTTGGTTGAAGATTATCATTAAGAAAATCCGCAATATCGCTTGTAAGCCTTTCCTGAACCTGCGGTTTTTTTGCAAAATTATTTACTATTCTTGCAAGTTTTGAAAGGCCGATAATTTTATTATCACTCGGAATGTAGCCAATATGTGCCATACCGAAAAACGGTAATAAATGATGCTCGCACATTGAATAAAAAGGAATATCTTTTACAATTACCATTTCATCATTTGATACTTCATCAAAAAGTTTAATGTGCTGCTTTGGGTCTTCCGTTAAGCCGGCAAATATTTCTTCATACATATTAGCCACTCTTTTAGGTGTTTCCAGCAAACCCGGCCTGTTTGGATCTTCACCCACAGCCAATAATATTTCCCTTACCGCATTTTCTATTCTTTCCTTATCCATAAATATATCCTCTTATTTTGTAAAATAGCCTTTTGCTTTTTGAAGTGTTTTTTTAGTAATTTTATTGTTTTTATATTTTATTTCTGCACCGTAAATGCTGATACCGTTTTGCGAATTGCATAAAACAGTGATTTTATCATCGGCAGCCGCATAATCACGAACTGTGATATTAGTATTAGCTTTAGTTACAAAATCTTGAAAGAAACTGTCTTTTTCAACAAAATTTTCTGCATTTAATTGCTTTGAAAGTGATGTAAGCAAAATATCGTTTGCACCCGATTGATTATTACCGCTTTCAAGGTAATACCTTACCAAATTAACTGCCTGCGAACCTTTAATTACCTGCTCCCCTGCTTTTATTCTTACTGTATAAGGAACAGTGGTTTTGTTATTTTTATATTTAATATCCGAGCTGACAGCATAATTAACCTCACCCAAAGAATCATAGTAATCTGCAAATTTATCTTTTTCAAAATCAATATAATAATCAATTGAAGTGGAAAACATATTTTCAACTGCAGATTTAACATTTTGCACACCCGAATGTGAATAGATATATGAAAGCGTACTTCCGTCATATTCAGTTGACGGTTTTAATGTGCAAACTTTATATGAAGTGTTATCAAAATCAACCTGGATAAGCTCGGCAAAAAGCAAGCTTTCCTTTTCACTTACGGTAACTATATAATTTGTTTTGCCGCTCACTTGCGGTAATTCAATCGTACTTTCTTCAACTGCCTGTGTTGTTGATAAATTTTCAGGTTCAAAAAACTTTTTAACGCTGAAATCATTTTTTGCACCCACACAAATCATAAATACGAGCGAAAACAAAACTATAATGACAAGAGCAATAAGAAGAATTTTTTGCTCTGTTGATTTTTCTTTATTTGTTTTTGAGAAGAATATATCTCCTCGGTTTTTAAAAATTCTCATATTGCACCTCCATTTTGATTATTATACAATATCATATTTTATTTTACAACTACTAATATATTTTTATTTCTATATATCTATATAATATTCTATATAATAATATATATAAATATTTAAAATAAGTATTGATTAAATACATTTTATATGCTAATATAGATTGTATATGATAATTAGCTTGGAGTATTGTATTTTTAGGTAAAAATACGGAGGTAAAAATGGATTCTTTTAAAGAAATTTGGAACGCTGTTCTTACTTACTGTGAAGAAAGAGTTACGGAAACAGCTTTTAATTTATGGATAAAAAAGACTGAATTTGTAAGCTTTGAAGCTGCAACAATTACTTTAAGGCTTCCGAGTGCTATGTATATGGATGTTGTTATTTCACAATACGGCACAATGTTCAGTGAAGCTTTTGCCGCAATTATGGGCTTTGAAGTTAAAATTAAATATATTTGTGCTGAAGATAATGACAGAGAAGAACATAAATTTTATCAGGATAAACAGCACCTTGAAGATTATAAAAACGAGCAATATACATTTGAAAATTTCATTGTTGGTTCAAGTAACAGGTTTGCATATGTTGCCGCAAAGGCTGTTGCGAGTGACCCGGGTTTAAATTTAACTCAAAATTCCAAAATGAGAAATTATAATCCTCTTTTTATTTACGGTAATTCAGGGCTTGGCAAAACTCATTTGCTTAATGCAATTTGCTATGAAGTTAAGAAAAAGTTTCCTGATATGAATATTTTATATATCCGTGCCGAGCAATTTGTAAATGAATTTATGCAGGCACTTCAATATAAAACTACTGATGAATTCCACGAAAAATTCAGAAACAGCATTGATTTGCTTTTAATTGATGATATTCAGTTTATTGCCGGCAAGCAGCAGACTATTGAAGAATTTTTCCATACTTTTGATACACTTGTATTTGCCGGTAAGCAGGTAGTTATTACTTCTGACCGTCCGCCAAAGGAAATTCAGTCTATTACAGACAGGCTTAAAACCCGATTTGAAGACGGACTTCTTGCAGATATTCAGCCACCCGAATATGAAACAAGATGTGAAATAGTTAAGCGCAAAGCTATGATGCTTAATTTTGAAATTCCGGATTCGGTAATTGATTACATAGCAGATAAAGTAAAATCAAATATTCGCCAGCTTGAAGGTGTTACCAAAAAGCTTTACGCATATTGTGATATAAACCAAACAACACCTACCATTGCACTTGCACAAAACATTGTAAAAGTTGTAATGGAAGATACACAGCCAATTCCTGTTACAATTCAAAAGATAGTAGAAGAAGTAAGCAGAACCACGGGTGTATCGGTAGAAGATATTTACGGCGGGCAAAGGAAAAAAACAATATCCGACGCAAGAAAGATTACTTTTTATGCAGTACGAAAAGTTACTAATATGAGCTATGAAGATATTGGTGCCGAGTTTAAAAAACATCATTCAACAGTAATGTATAATATTGACCAAATTGAAAAGGATATTGAAACAAATTCAAAGCTTGCAAGGCAAATTAACGATATAATTTCAAATGCAAAAAGCATTCAATAATTCCACAATTTTTTCAACATTTTTTACTTTTTAATTAACAATGACTGTGGAAAACATATTTTTTACACAATTTCCAAATTTTTTAAACAATTGAAATTTTAAAAACTTTTTAAAAATTTCCTTAATTTTCAATAGTTTGAAGATATTTTAACATTTTCCACAGCCTCTACTACATACTACTATAACAAGACTATATAGATAGACGGAGGATTAAAAAAATGAAATTTACCTGTAATACAAAAGAATTAAGCGAAGCTTGTTCAAATGTAATGAGAGCAGTAAGCACAAAAGTAACTATTCCTACCATTGAGGGTATACTTATGGAATGCGGTTCAGATACATTAAGTCTTACCGGCTATGATTTTGAATTCGGAATTAACACAACACTTCAGGCAAGTGTGGTTGAACCGGGTGCAATAGTAATAAATGCAAAAGTTATAAGTGATATTATAAGAAAATTACCTGAAGGCAAGGTTACATTTGAAATCAGCTCAACTTCCGTTTCTATTATAAGCGGTGCGGCACAATATAACATTTCAGGTATTGATGCTGATGATTACCCTGAATTACCGTCTGTATCAGGAGGTTATCCACTGTTTTTAAACCAAGGTATACTTCAAAATATGGTATCACAAACACTTTTTGCAGTTGCCGATACAGAAGCATCAAAGCCGGTACATACAGGCCTTAAATTTGAACTTACGCAAAATCAGTTAAGACTTATCGGTGTTGACGGATATAGGCTTGCTATAAGAACAGAAACAGTAAAATACGACGGTGAAGATATTAGCTTTATCGTTCCTAAAAAAACAATCAGAGAACTTATTAAACTTTTTAATACAGAAAATGACAAGGATATTTCAATCAGTGTAGGCAAAAGGCACATTGTATTTGATGTAGATAATTACAGCATTATCAGCCGTTTGCTTGACGGTGACTTCCTTGATTACAAAGCAGCAGTGCCTAAAACCTGCAACACAACAGTTTTGATTAACACAAGTGATGCAATAAACTGTATTGAAAGAACACTTCCTGTAATTGAAAATGATAAGAAAAACCCAATCAGATGTTTATTTGACGCAGATGAAATGAGAGTTTCAACCGTATCAAGCATAGGCAGAGTGGTAAACTACACACATGCAAATGTAAGCGGTGACAGGGTTGAAATCGGCTTTAACTCAAAATATGTGCTTGATGCACTTCACGCTGCAGATACCGACCAAGTAAGAATTGAACTCGGCGGTGCTGTAAGCCCTGTAAAAGTATTGCCGATAAATAATGATTCATTCTTATTTTTAGTATTACCTATGAGGCTTAAAAATGAAAATTAAAGCAAAAGCAACACCGAGAAAAAATGAAAATGTAAATATTACTACCGAATTTATCAGGCTTGACGCATTTTTAAAATTTAAAGGCATTGCAGAAACCGGCGGGCAGGCAAAAACTTTTATTCAAGACGGAATAGTTAAAGTAAATGGTGAAACCTGCACAGCAAGGGGTAAAAAAATACACGGCGGAGATACAGTATCCGTATTTTCGGTAGATTATAAAATTATTACAAATGAAAATTGATTCAATAGAAATTGAAAATTTCAGAAATATAGAAAAATTAAAGCTTGATTTTGATGATGTAAATATCATTTGGGGCGAAAATGCGCAGGGAAAAACAAATTTGATTGAAGCAATTTATCTTTTTACCGGAAGTAAAAGTTTTCGTGGGGTAAGGGATAAAGAACTTGTTGAATTTAAAAAAGAAAGTGCGAAGCTGAAAATTGATTTTGAAAATAAATCAAGAAAGCAAAATGCAGAGCTTATTATTAAAGGCAGGCGCACAGCTAAATTAAACGGAATTGAAAAAAAAAGTGCAACTGCCCTCGGTGATGAATTAAAAGCAGTAATTTTTTCACCGGTTCATCTTTCTATGGTTAAGGACGGGCCGATTGAAAGGCGAAAATTTATTGATAATTCATTATGCCAGCTGAAATCAAATTACAGAAGCGTATTAAAAGAATATAACCGCTGCCTTGCACAAAGAAATATGCTTTTAAAAGATATGAAAAATAACGCAAATTTGGAGGATATGCTCTATATTTGGGATAAAAATCTTGCAAAAAGCGGGGCAAAAATAATTTACCAGCGTGAAAAATATATTGAAGCACTGTTACCATTTGCCACAGAAATTTTTGACGGACTTTCAAAAGGGCGTGAAAAAATAGATTTAAAACTTCAATGTGGATTTGAATGCAAAGATAAAAGCGTGGCAGAAATTGAAAATGAACTTACAAAGCTTTTAATTTCAGGCAGAAACAGTGATATATTAAACAGAATTACTACTTCGGGTCCGCACAGGGACGATATGGAAATACTTATAAATGAAAAAAGTGCTAGGCTTTATGCATCACAGGGGCAGCAGAGGAGCTGTGTGCTTGCGCTTAAGCTTGCAGAAGCAAGTTTATTAAAAGAGATGACTGATGATGAGCCGCTTGCACTGCTTGATGATGTTATGAGCGAACTTGATGAATCAAGGCAGGATTACATACTTAATCACATTAAAAATTGGCAGGTTTTCATCACCTGCTGTGACGCTAATACTGTGCTTAGGCTTAAAAAAGGCAAAACATTTCATATTGAAAACGGCAGGTGCAAAAACTGATGTATATATATTTAGGCGGTAACACAGTTATCAGCAGTAATGAAATACTCGGCATTTTTGATATGGATACCTCTACGGTAAATAAAGCGACGCGTGATTATTTATCAAACAGTGAAAAAAACAAAAAAGTAATTTATGTAAACTATGAACTTCCAAAAAGTTTTATTGTTTGCAAGGATAAAATATATATTTGCCCGCTTAATACATCAACACTGTTAAAAAGAGTTGAGGCGGGGCAAAAAAGTAAAAAATAATTCTTAGCATTATGCTAAAAGGAGACTTAAATCAATATGAGCGAAGAAGAAAACAAGATTGAACTTGAAGAAGCTGACATTGACACTACTGTAACCGAAGAATATTCCGCAAAAGATATTCAGGTGCTTGAAGGTCTTGAAGCAGTTCGTAAAAGGCCGGGTATGTACATCGGTTCAACAGGGCCGAGAGGACTTCATCACCTCGTTTACGAAATTGTTGATAACTCTATTGACGAAGCACTTGCAGGTGTATGTACACATATTGAATGTAACATTTTACCGGGGAATATTATTGAAGTTAAGGATAACGGCCGTGGTATACCGACAGGTATAAATGAAAAAACAGGGCTTCCTGCCGTTACGGTTGTTCTTACCGTACTTCACGCAGGCGGTAAATTCGGCGGTTCAGGCTATAAAGTATCGGGCGGTTTGCACGGTGTTGGTTCATCTGTTGTAAACGCATTATCAGAGTGGCTTGAAGTTGAAGTTACACAAAACGGCCATGTATACAGCCAAAAATTTGAAAGAGGTAAGCCTGTAAATGATTTACATATCATTGCGGATAAAGACGGCCACGGTACTACTATCAGATTTAAAGCTGATGCTGAAATCTTTCAGGAAACAACGGTTTATGATTATGAAATTCTTGCAAGGCGACTTCGTGAGCAGGCATTTCTTAATGCAGGGCTTTCAATCACTCTTACAGATAAAAGAGGAGATGAAGACAGCGGTGAAGAATTTTGCTATGAGGGCGGTATTCGCTCTTTCGTAGAATATATCAACACAAGCCGAGGTCTTAATCCAATTCAGGATGAAGTAATTCACCTTTCAACCACAAAGGGTGACAGAAGTGCCGAAGTTGCACTTTGCTATACAGATTCTTACAATGAAACACTTCTTTCATTTGCAAATAATATCAATACTATTGACGGTGGTACGCACGAAACAGGATTTAAAACTGCGCTTACAAGAGTATTTAACGATTACGGTAAAAAATTCGGTATTCTCAAAGACAGTGATAAAAAGTTTACCGGTGATGATGTGCGTGAGGGCATAACTGCGGTTATCAGCGTAAAGCTTACCGAGGCTCAATTTGAAGGGCAAACAAAAGGCAAGCTCGGCAATACAGATATTACCGGCCTTGTTTCAACAATGCTTTATGATAAGCTTATGACTTATTTTGAAGAAAATCCTAATGTTGCAAAAACACTTCTTAATAAGTCGCTTGACGCATCCCGTGCAAGAGAAGCTGCAAGAAGAGCAAGAGAAAATGCAAGAAGAAAATCTCCGCTTGAAGGCAACTCACTTCCGGGTAAGCTGGCAGACTGCATAAGCAATGACCCTGAAAAATGTGAAATTTACATAGTCGAGGGTGATTCGGCAGGCGGTTCTGCAAAAGAGGGCAGAGATAAGCAGCATATGGCAATTCTCCCGCTTTGGGGTAAAATGCTTAATGTTGAAAAAGCAAGAGTGGACAAGGTTATTACAAATGAAAAGCTTGTTCCGGTTGTAATGGCACTGGGTACAGGTATCGGCGAAGATTTTGATATTAACAAATTAAGATACCATAAAATTATAATTATGGCCGATGCCGATGTCGACGGTGCGCACATCAGAACACTTCTTTTAACATTTTTCTTCAGATATATGCCGCAAATTATTGAAGACGGATATGTTTACCTTGCTCAACCTCCTCTTTTCAAAGTATCAAAGGGTAAAAAGAGCAGCTATGCATTCTCTGATGAAGAAAGAGATGATAAAATTGCCGAATTCGGCGGTGACTGCGATATTCAGCGATACAAAGGTCTTGGTGAAATGGACCCTGAACAGCTTTGGGAAACAACAATGGACCCTGAATTCAGAACAATGCTGCGTGTAACTATTGAAGACGCGCAAAGAGCAAGCGAAAATTTCTCTATTCTTATGGGTGATAATGTTGAACCGAGAAGAGAATTTATTGAGAAAAACGCAAAATTTGTTCAAAACTTGGATGTATAACAGTGTGAAATTATGAAACTGACTTTTAAAATGACAGCCGATGAATTTTACAGAGGCTTTAACTTTAAAACAAACAAACTCGGGATGAATGAAACCTGTGAGCTTGTATGTTTAACAGTATTTTTAGTTCTTGCTGCAATTTTAACTTTTACGGGTGTATTAAAAGATACATTTCTTTTAATACTTTCAATTATGCTGATGCTGTTTTTTGTATTTAAAATGATAATGACTAAAAACAGTGTGATGAATGATTTTCAGCGTTCCCCTATTTTAAATGAAGAAAACACAATCAGAATTTATGATGAAGGGCTGGAACTTATCGGCAGCTTTGAAAAAGTTTATGCACCGTGGAAAAGTGTATACGCAGTAAAAGAAACTAAAAAAGAACTTATTATATTACCTACTTTAAGCCGCGGTGTTGCGGTTATCAGCAAGGAAAGATATAAAAACGAGCTTGAAGAAATAATAAAAATTCTTAAAAGCAAGGGGGTAATGAAATAATGGACTTTACTTTTAATTATACCCTTGAAAAAAAAGATTTGATAAATTTTGAGCTTTTTAAGCTAAAAACAAGCAAGTTTTTAAATATGGTATATATCACCGTGCTTATAGTGCTTGTAATGAACACATATTACGCAGTAAGCGAAAAAAATTATGCATATTTGCTTATTGTGGCATTTTATATTATCGGCGTGGCTGTGTATTCATTTTATGTTACAAAAATCAGGCCTAAAAAAAGGGCTGAGAGGTGCTTGAAAAAGGATATTACTTACGGTGAGTTAAGGGAAATAACAGTAGGTGAAAATACTGTTGAATTTAAAACTTTGCCAAAAGAGGACGAGCCTATGCTCATAGGCGTATATCCATATAATATGGTAAGTGCAATAATTGAAACAAAAGAATATGTGTATTTTATAGTGCCGACGGGAACAAACATTTTTCCTATCAGCTCAATTCCGCTTGAAATAAGAGCAGGAGTATTAAAAAATATCAAGAAAAATCCTAATTACGCATATTTTGATAAAATATAAACAAATGAACTCTGCTTTGGAGGTTAAATAATGGATAGTAATGAAATTCGTTACGACAATCAAAAAATTAAAGATGTAGAAATCAGTGACGAGATTAGAAAAGCATTCCTTGATTATTCAATGAGTGTTATTGTTCAGCGTGCACTTCCTGATGTGCGTGACGGTTTAAAGCCGGTACACAGAAGAATACTTTATGCTATGTATACAAATAATCTTTATCCTGATAGACCTTACCGTAAATGTGCTACCACAGTCGGTGAAGTGCTTGGTCACTATCACCCGCACGGTGACGCATCTGTTTATGACGCAATGGTTAGGCTTGCACAGCCGTTTTCAATGAGGCACATTCTTGTTGACGGACACGGTAACTTCGGTTCTGTTGACGGTGACCCGGCTGCTGCTTACCGTTACACAGAAAGCAGAATGAGCAAAATCGCTATGAAAATGCTTGAGGACATCAAGAAAGACACAGTTGATTTTGTTCCTAACTTTGATGATAACAGCAAAGAGCCTACCGTTTTACCGTCGCGTTATCCAAACTTACTTGTTAACGGTTCATCAGGTATCGCAGTAGGTATGGCAACAAATATTCCGCCGCATAATATGAACGAAGTTGTGGAGGGTATGTGCTGCCTTATTGATAATCCGAGTGCCGAGCTTGATGAAATTATGCAGTACATTAAAGGCCCTGACTTCCCTACCGCAGGTATTATTATGGGTACAAGGGGAATTAAGGAAGCTTATGCAACGGGCAGAGGTAAAATTTATCTTCGTGCAAGGGCAGAAATTATTGAAACCAAGGGTGACAGGTACAAAATTGTAGTAACCGAGATACCTTACGGTGTAAATAAAGCAAGGCTTATTACCCGTATTGCAGATTTAGTTAAGGAAAAAAGGCTTGAGGGTGTTGCCGATGTGCAGGACTATTCGGACAGAAAAGGTATGCACATTGAAGTTACTGTTAAGCGTGATGCAAATGCGCAGGTTGTACTTAACAATTTATATAAAATGACAGATATGCAGGTAACTTTCGGTGCAATTATGCTTGCACTTGTTGACGGTGTACCTAAAGTATTAACCCTTAAAGAAATTTTACAGCAATATATTGACTTCCAAAGGGATGTTATTACAAGAAGAACAAGATTTGACCTTAATAAAGCGCAGGAAAGGGCGCATATTTTGGAAGGTCTTGCAAAGGCTATTGATATTGTTGATGAAGTTATTGCAACAATTCGTGCCTGCAAGGGCGGCCAGGCTGAAGCAAAGCAAGCTATTATGGACAAGTTTGGCTTTGATGACCCGCAGGCAAGCGCAATTGTGGCTTACCGTTTGGGCCAATTGGCAGGTCTTGAAATTGAAAAGATAATGAATGAACTCGAAGAACTCCACGAAAAGATTAAGGATTTGCTTGACATTTTAGGCAATGCCGACAGAGTTAATGAGATTATTAAAACAGAAACAAGAGAGATTGCCGCTAAATTCGGCGATGAAAGAAGAACTGAAATTTCAGCCGCAGTGGGTGATGTTGAAGATGAAGACCTTATCCCTGTTGAAGACTGCATTCTCACCCTTACCGAAAAGGGATATATGAAACGCCAGACAGTTGATACATACAAGGCACAAAACAGAGGCGGACGCGGTGTTTCAGGTATGAGCAGAAGAGAAGAAGATGTTGCAAAAACAATGTTTTCCTGCTCAACTCACGATTTTATTATGCTTTTCACCAATAAGGGTAAAGTATTTAAAATGAAAGGATATGAAATTCCTGAATCATCAAGAACCGGCAAGGGAATGAATATAGTAAACATTCTTCCTGTTGAACAGGGTGAACAAATTACCGCAATGGTTCAAGTGCCGAAAGATGAAGAACGCTCGTTCCTTTGTATGATGACTAAAAACGGTATAATCAAGAGAACTTCGCTTGACCAATATGACCATATCAGAAAAAGCGGTATTATTGCAATCAACCTTGATGAAGGCGACGAACTTTCTTGGGTTGAGATTACAGACGGTAAGAGAAAACTTGTTGCCGCTACACATGACGGCATGAGCATTTGCTTTGAAGAAAGTGACGCAAGGCTTATCGGCAGAACTGCAAGGGGTGTTAAGGCAATCACTCTTGGTGAGGGCGACTATGTAGTAGGCTTTGCAATTGAGCGTGAGGGAGTTAAGCTTCTCACCGTTTCTGAAACCGGATATGGCAGAAAGAGTGAATTTTCAGATTACCGTGTTCAATCAAGGGGCGGTAAGGGACTTCTTAATTACCGTGTTGAAAAATTCGGCAAAGTTGCAAACATTGCCGCTGTTACAGAAGAAAACGATGTTATTATGATTTCTACCGACGGAATTATTATCCGTATGCCTGTTGACCAAATTTCTACATTCCAAAGACCTGCAAAGGGCGTTAAGGTAATGCGAGTAAACGAGGGCGAAAAACTTGCTACAATTTCTGTTGTTGACAGATTTGAAGAAGATGAATTTGACGCTGAAAATGAAGAAATTGAAAGCGAAGAAGCAGAGCCGGCAGAAGAATAATATACAAAAATACTGATAAATGTCTATTAAAACCGAATTTTTTATTATTTTTACAATTTAGATATAGTATTTTTACAATATATGATATATAATGACAAAAGTTTTTAGTTTTTAAAAGAGGAGTGAAGGCATTGGAGAAAGAGTCTTACAGTATTGATGATATTCTTTCTGAAGTAAAAAAACGCAGAGAGCATGAAAATCAACAGCAAGCCAATACCGAACCACAAGATAAAGCCGAACCTGAAGTTCAGGAAAAAGAGGAAGTAAAAGTAACTGATTATAAGGCGGAGCCGGAAGTAATTGAGGAAACTTCTGAAAAAGAAGAGGAATTCACAATTAACGACACTGCCGATATTGAAATTCCGACTATTGAGGAGGAAGAAACACAGTTTACCGATACTGACGAAGTTGAGGAGCAGGACGGTGCAGTAATTGACAACCAAGCTGCAAATGAAGAAAATAAGCAGGATAAAAACGGAATGGTTGATTTACTGTCACTTGCTCAAAATGAAGAAGTTATTGAGCCACAGCGGGAAAAAGAGCAACCCAAGGTTAAAGAAAAGGTTAAATTTTCCAAAACCAAAAAAGGCAAGGCTATAATAACTATAATAATTATTCTTCTCGTTATGGTTATTGCAGGTGGTGTGTTTGCTATACTTTATGCAAACAATGTGCTTAATAAGGTAACTGATGATAAAAGCGGTGCAGCCGATTATGAAATGAGTACCTATTATGACGGAATGGACTTTCTTAAAGAGGATTTTCCTACAATTAAGGAATCAAGTGCCGGCGAAGTATACAGCTATCCTGAATATCTTAAGCAGTGGTATCAAAACGGTGACCCTGTAAGCTCAACCCATGTGCTTAATATTCTTCTTATCGGCGAAGATACAAGAGAAGAAAAAATTTCTGACGCTTCGCGTGCCGATTCGGCAATTATTGTAAGTGTTAATGTAGATACAAAAGAAATTCATTTGACTTCAGTTTTGCGTGACCTTTATGTTTACTATGAGGTTGACGGTAAAGGTCAATACGGTAAAATTAACGCTGCCGCATCAATGGGCGGAATGAAGTGCTACATCAACACTATTGAAAGATATTATAAAATCGCTATTAACAATTATGCTGTTGTAAACTTTAATTCATTCCCTAAAATTATTGACGCACTCGGCGGTGTTTCAATTAAAATGACATCAAGGGAAATAAATGAGATTAACAATCATCCAAGAACTTACGGCAAAGTTACCATTACACAGACCTTTGACGGTACTGAAGGAACAATGAAGCTTAATGGTAAGCAGGCACTTGCTTATTGCAGAATCAGGCACATTGATTCTGACGGAGCAAGAGCTGACAGGCAAAAAACCGTACTTAATGCCATAGTTAAAAAGATGAAAAACAGCGGAACGGTTGATATTGTTAAAACCGTAAACGAACTTGCAGGCTATGTTTATACAGGTTACAGCAAGAAAGAGCTTGTTTCAATCGGTAACACAGCACTTCGTGACGGCTGGCTTGAATATTCAATGAAAACAAAGAATGTTCCTGCTGTGGAAAACTGCAAGGGTGGTTCTAGATTTTCTGTTTCGCCAAACAATTGGATTTGGCTTGCCGATATTCCAAAGGATGCATATGAACTTCAAATGGAAATTTACGGTAAATCAAATATTGAACTCAGCAAAAACAGACCTGCATATATAGATATGGGCAGGTAAAAATTAAAATATGTAGGGGCGAACACAGTTCGCCTCTTTTTTTGGCAATGTTAAGAGAGGGAAAAATGAAACACGAAAAAATCGCAACTTTTAAATTTGCTGTTCAAAAATCCCTGCCTGTTTTATTCGGCTATCTTTTTTTAGGTTCGGCTTTCGGAATTATGCTTTACAAGGCAGGATATAATTGGATTTGGGCTGTTTTTATATCAATAGTTGTTTATGCAGGCTCGGGGCAGTTTTTGCTTGTATCACTTATTAGTGCAAAGGCGGATATTGCAACAACCGCGCTTATGACTTTGTTTATCAACACCCGCCATATGTTTTACGGATTATCATATATTGAAAAATTTAAAGCAGGCGGTTGGCGCTATCCTTTTATGATTTTTACATTAACCGATGAAACATATTCTGTTAATTCATCAATAACTTACATACCGGAAAATGTGAATGAGCCGAAAGCAAGGTTTTTAATCGGCGAACTTGATCATTTATATTGGATAATCGGTTCAGCTTTAGGTTCGCTGTTAAGCCAGCTTATACCGATAGATTTTACCGGCATTGATTTTTCAATGACTGCCCTTTTTGTAGTTATTTTTATTGATTTGATTAGAAATAACAAGGGCAAATCAAAAATTATAGGTGCAATAGGTGTATTTTCGGCAATACTTTGCCTGATAATTTTCGGCGCAGATAAATTTTTAATTCCGTCGCTTTTGATTACGGTGGCAATTTTATCCTCCTTCAAAAAGTTTTTTGATGTTTGGGAGGTGGCAAAATGACAACAACTCATCTTGTTTTAATGATTTTGGTTGCCGGTGCCTGCACATTTGCCACAAGGCTGTTTCCTTTTGCTCTTTTCGGGCAGAGTAAGGAAGTGCCGAAATTTGTAAAATATTTGGGCAATGTTTTGCCCGTTGCAATTTTGGGTATACTTATCGTTTACTGCCTTAAAGATTTTGAAAAGGGCGATATTAACTATATTATCCCGCAAATTATCGCAGTGGTCATAACCGCTTTGGTTCATATTTGGAAAAAGAATACCCTTTTGAGTATCGCAGTCGGCACAATAGGATATATGCTTTTAATACATTTTGTATTTGTATAAAATAAAAAAGAGGCTAACATTGTTAGCCTCCAGACTGTCGATAAAGTGGCTAAAGCGCGCCTCGTCGAAATTAAATCAACCTTTTTGCCCCCCCTTGCAAATGGAGGTGGGTGCAACTTGTTGCACTCGGAGGGATTGAAAAATAGCTTGGACATCGAGTCCAAGCTATTTTTGGTGCTTTCCGTCTTTTGCTCGGGGGCAGTACCATCGTACAGCTCCCACTCGCAAAATACGAAATTTATCTCACTTTCTCAAAGTCTTCCAGCGTGTAGAAATTTATAATTTTGCTTTTTCTACACGCTGGAGGCGGCCATTGGCCGCCCCTACAAAATTATATAATCTATTGCAAAACCGTAGGGGCGAACATTGTTCGCCCGTTGTAATGTATATAATTTATGATATAATAATTAAGGAATAAAGATAGAATAAAATGGTTTAGAAGTAGAGATTGTGCTGCTACACACCTTTTGGGTCAAAAGAAATGTGGGATTGGCACACCACCGTAACCAAAAAAGCAATCCGACAATCAATGTCGGATTGCTTTTTTGTGTTGATTATTGTTTTAAATTGTTAATATCATTTTGTAATATTTGCCATACTTGTCAATATCGGTTTCGTAAATCTTAAAACCGTTTTTCTTATAAATATGTACAGCATTTGCATTGTCTGTGTCAACACCGAGAGTGATATATTTATAGTCCTTATTTTTGCATAAATTTATCATCTGTTTTAATACTTCTTGTCCAATTCCTTTATCACGATATTCCTTTTTAACAATCAATCTTGATAAATAAATCTTTTTGCTTTTTTCTGTATATTCTCCATAATCAAACACCAAATCACAGCTTGCAATGTATTTACCGTCATATTTAAATATATATGGTTCACGATTTTTACAAGCAACCTGCTCTGTAAACAGTTTTGTAAATTCACAGTTTTTCATATCCCATATATAGTTACTTAAGTCATAATTATTTAGATTTAATTTTATTATTTCAAAATTCATTGTGCTTTTATATTCTTACGCTGATATTATTATCTTTCAAATATTTTTTAAGTTCAGGTATCGGAAGTTCATTGAAATGGAAAAGGCTTGCCGCCAAAACCGCATCGGCTTTGCCGGTTGTAAAAGCATCAAGAAAATGTTCTGCCTTGCCTGCTCCGCCTGAAGCAATAACCGGAATACCCGTGTTTTCACTGATTGTTCGGGTAAGCTCAATATCGTAACCCGTTTTTTGCCCGTCTTGGTCCATAGAAGTTAAAAGTATTTCGCCCGCTCCGCGCTTTTCAGCTTCAATTGCCCATTTAACAGCGTTAATTCCCGTCGGAATTCTGCCGCCGTTTAAGTAAACTTCCCAGCTTCCCTTTCCGTCACGCTTGGCATCAATAGCGCAAACCACACACTGTGCGCCGAATTTATATGACGCTTCGTTAATCAAATCAGGGTTGCGAACTGCCGCAGAGTTTACGGAAATTTTATCCGCTCCGGCTCTCAAAAGTTCTTTAAAATCATCAACGGTTTTAATTCCCCCGCCTACCGTGAAAGGAATAAATACCGTTTCGGCAACTCGCTTTACAATATCAATCATAGTGCTTCTGCCCTCGTGTGTGGCAGTAATATCAAGTAAAACAAGTTCGTCCGCCCCCTGCTTATCATAAGCAGCGGCACATTCAACCGGGTCACCGGCATCTCTTAAATCCACAAATGAAACACCTTTTACAACTCGTCCGTTTTTAACATCAAGGCAGGGAATAATTCTTTTAGCGTACATATTATTTGCCCTCCTTATCCAAAAAGTTTTTCAAAAGGGCAAGCCCTGCATTACTGCTTTTTTCAGGATGAAACTGCACTGCGCAAAGGTTATCTTTTTGTACCGCACATTCAATTTCAACACCGTAATCCGTCACCCCGGCAACAACGCTTTCATCTGCACCTTTAAGATAGAAAGAGTGAACAAAATAAAAGTAGCTGTTATCTTCAATCCCTTTAAAAATACCGTCTTTTTGCTTTAAAGAAACACTGTTCCACCCAATGTGCGGAACTTTAAGCCCGTTATCTTTCGGGATAGATACGATTTTTCCTTTAAGTATGCCTAATCCCTCAACACCCGGGCTTTCATCACTGCTTTCAAACAGCAGTTGCAGCCCCAGGCAAATGCCGAGAAAATTCTTTTCTCTTGCGGCTTGCTTTACCGTTTGCGTAAGCCCTCTTTCTTTCATTGATGCCATTGCATCACCAAAAGAGCCTACCCCGGGCAAAATAACATGGCTTGCAGATAATATTTTTTCCTTATCCTGTGTAATTTCACTTTCCGCGCCGAGAAAATCAAGCGCTTTTTTCACGCTTGACAGATTACCCGCACCGTAATCAATAATAGCAACCATAACTTATCTCCATAGTATGTAATAAAAATATTTTATCACAAAATATAATCACTTGCAATATTGACAAAATAATAAAAACAGTATAAAATAATTTCACCAAGTTTATATGCAGCGGTACCGAAGAGGTCATAACGGCATGGACTCGAAATCCATCGTGTGAGCAATCACCCGTGGGTTCAAATCCCACCCGCTGCGCCAGCGTCGTCGTCGCGGACTCCATATCGTTCGTGACGACTTTTTTATTACTCAAAAAAGTCATCAGCTCGCTCACTCCGTCGCTCCTCCTCTCCCCAAAAAGCTTATGCTTTTCGGGGGCCCCGAATTCTTGCGGACTCTATATTGCTTGTGGCGACTTTCTTATAGTTGAATAAAGCAAACCACTTGCTACGAAACAGTACACTGTACTGTTTCTCCCAAATTCATAAATGAATTTGGAGCCATGTGTCTCTTGTGCTTCGCACAATTCACTCATTCCGCTGCTCCTCCTCTCAAAATCTGTCGTACAGTGGTGCGTCAGATTTTGTAAATAGAGTTTATGAATTAAGCATCTTTGTGGCGACTTTCTTTTTTATAGAAAGTCACCCCGTACTCATTCCGCTGCTCCTCCTCTCCCCAAAAAGCTTACGCTTTTCGGGGACCCCGAATTTTTACAAACAATCAATTTTTTACAAATCGTCGGCGTCTTGGATAGGTTCTTCAAGTTCGCCGTTATAGTACATATCAGCCGGAACGCCGGTATACATTCCCTGCGGGTCGCTTGCGACAATTTCCGGATTTAAAAAGGAAGTGTAATCGTTAAATTTATTTTTATGTTTTTTATTATTTTTATTTTTTTTATCATTACTTTTCATAAAAAATCACCTCTGCAATTATGTTTTGCAAAGGTGATTTATTTATTATATTTTTTCAACATCAATTTCTGCAATTTTTTCCAAAAATTGCTTTGGTGTTATTATATTTGCGAAGTCAAGATATTCATCCATATTCATATTAAAATTATTTATATAGATAGGAACACTTTCATATTCAAGGTCGATATGAAGTCTTTTTGCATCTTCCTTAATTTTTTGCGGGTTTGTTGTATTTCTATCATAAAATCTTGTGACTACACTTTCGTGATTTCTGACATATTCAAGGATAATATTTCTGTCTGACTTGGAAATAGAAACATATTTATTTTCATCTTTTGAAATTGCCAAAGCCATAGGCATTTGCGCAACAGCCTTGCAAGCATCGGAATTAACAAAAAATTCGTTAATAAAAATAGATTCAAGCTTGCTTGTATCATCAGGCACAATTATTGCAAAAATATGTTTTGAAAGCTTTTTGCCGTATATTGTTTTCATAAATTCTTTGAAATAATACTGGCATTCGGCAATTCTTTCGGCGAATTGATGATAAAAAGGAATATTAGGCACAACGCTGAGTGCCGGCATAGTGAAAGTTTTAAATTCATCACTTTCTTTATCTTTAATCAAAATATTGTTATTAGTGATAATCATCGGAATAGTTTTTGCCAAATAATCGCCCCCTGACACAAGTATTTTACTACACACACAGTTTTAAATCAATAAATTTTGAAATTTTCACAAAAATATAGTGAAATTTAAAATGGTATATGGTACAATATGAATATTAAATAACGAAAGGAGCATCAATATGCCAGATTCTGAAGAATTAGATGAAATATTAAAAGAAATTAAAAATATTAACGCACCAAAGGAAAAGCCTGAACCTAAAGAGGAACAGCCTTTAACTTTAGCTGATGATAAACCTGCAAAGGAAGAAGCCGAAGCAAAGCCGGAACCTGTAAAAGAAAATGTTAATTTCAATGATTTTTCTTCTTTTAATTCGGCACAGCATAGCGATATTCCTAAGGATAACAAAGGGGAAAAGAAAATGCCAAAGAAAAAAGGCAAAAATAAAAAACCGTTAATTATCGCAATTGTGGTTATTTTAGTAGCTGCAATCGCAGTTGCGGCAGTATTCGCAGTAAAAAATAAAAACAAAGAGCCTGAAACCACAACACCGCAAACCACACAGGAGCAAACAGTTCAAGCTCCTGTTGTATCAAAAGTCAACCCTCTTACAGGTGACAGCGACTTTAATGAAAAAGCAGTCGGCAAAAGGCCTATTGCCTGCGTAGTTGAAAACTCTGTTTCCGCAAGACCGCAATGGGGTATTAACGACAGCAAGAACCCACCTGACATTATTGTGGAAGGTGAAGTTGAAGGCGGAGAAACAAGAATGCTTTGGATGTATGCCGATTACACAGCAGTTCCGTCACAAATCGGCCCTATGAGAAGTGCAAGACCGCCATATATTAAATTTTCTGAACTTTTTGATGCTATCTTCCTCCATTGGGGACAGAGCCAGACTAAAAGAGGTACTAACTATATCGGTGCTAACACAATTTTCAGGCAGGATAAAGTTGACCATATTAACCAAATGACTTACGGCGGCAAGGTTGCACTTTTCGGCAGGGATTCATCAAGAGGTGTATCAACCGAGCATACAGGTGTATTATACGGTGCTAAAATTGCCGATGCTATTAAGGGCGAAAAATTCAGAACAGACGCTAACGAAAGCAAATATACAAAGTTTAACTTTGCCAAGGAAGAAACTACCGTAAGCGACACTGAATGCAATACACTCGGCCTTACATTTTCAAGCAGAACAGCTACAAGAGATTGGACTTATAATTCAAGTGATAAAATGTATCATTGCAACGACTATAAAACAGATGTTGCAAGAAAAAATCTTCTTGTACTTTTTGATAAAACAGAATATGTATCAAAAGCCAATTATAAAAACAGCGGTTCAGCCGAAGTATACTGCAACTACAAGCTTGCAGGCGGCAACGGTAAACTTGCTACTGACGGAACAGTTATTGATATTACCTGGAGCGTAGATAACGGTGTTCTTGTTATTAAGGATACTGACGGAAATGATGTAAACTTCAATGTAGGTACAACTTGGATTGGATATGCGTCATCAAATAACGGCGGTTCGGTAAAATAAGAATTTGAAAAAGATGCAAAAAGAGCTTGGATAAAATCCAAGCTCTTTTTTATACCGTAGGGGCGAACATAGTTCGCCTCATTTAATTTTTATCCATATCATGCATACTTTGCGGGGCAGTATCAATTACTTCTATTTTATTTGCACGCATCCAAAGTGACGGAGTAATGCGAAGCTGAAAACCGTAACCGGGGTCCATTTGCCAATGCACCATAGGTGCTTCGGGCAAACCGTAGCAGGAAAGAAGAGTCATAAGCACACCGGCGTGGCCGACTATTGCGATATTTTGCGTTCCGGTTTTAATGCAACCGTCAATAACTTTTTCAAAAGACGCACAAACTCGCTGTGCAAATTCTGCATTGCTTTCGCCATACGGTGTTTTTGAATGAATATCGCCGCCTATCCAATTTTTAAAATCTTCATTATCTTTTAAATCATCTGCCGTGCACTGCTCAAATTCGCCGAAGTTATATTCGATAAAATCATCAATAGTAATAATTGTGTTATCGGGAAACATAATTTCAGCCGAATCTTTACATCTTTTTAACGGGGATGAAAATACGGCATCAACCTTTGGGTAATGGTATTTAGCTTTGATGGAATGAAGCTCATTTATACTATCTGTTGTGAGTGGCAAATCTGTATGCCCAATATACTGTGCGTTTAAGTTGCCTTTGGTAATTCCGTGGCGGAAGAAATATAAGTTATAAGATTTCATTGTGAAACGCTCCTTTTTAAGCCAATTGTTACAAAATATTACAAACAGGAAATCACACTTTACAAATAGTAATACGGTGATATAATACTATTTGTAATAAAAGAGGTGCTAACTATGGGTGTAAAGAAAGAAGAAAAGAAAACTTTAAAAACTGATAAAACAGAAAAAATATCAAAATTCGCATTAAAACTTTCAGAACTCAGAAAAGAGAGAGGCATAAGCCAAAAGAAAGCTGCAACAGACCTTGGAATTTCACAGGCACTTTTAAGCCATTATGAAAAAGGTATTAGGGAATGCGGACTTGATTTTGTTATAAGATGCAGTGAATATTACGGTGTTACCACCGATTATCTTTTAGGTGTAAGCGACAGCAGAAACGGGCTTGATATTGACGCTTTAAACAAGCAGGATGAAGAAGACGATGAATTTTCAATATTCACACTCGGCAAAGCGACAAAATATTTGCTTGACCTTGTTGCCACCGGCAGTGACGAAGGCGCACAGAAATATATTTCGGATTACTATACGCTTTGTGTATACCGCGGTGCAATTACCCTTGCAAAAGCCGGTATGCTGCCAAAAGAAATGTTTAAGCTTGATTACACACTTGGCAGGGAGCTTGCATCTGCCGCACTTTCAGTTGAAGATGCAAAGTTTGTATTTATTGAAGATAAGTCAAGAACCGGCTCGGACCTTGCCGAAAAAACCGCTATTCACAGCTTGATTGAAAAAGCCGAAGATATTATTTATAACACTTTTGTATTAGAATAAAGTGTATTGATTTTTTTGAAGTTTAATAAATTCAAGTATAATCGTCGTAGAAATTTCTGCGGCGATTTTTTTAAATGTCGGGTAATCAAGCCGGGAATTTTCATCTCCCCCATCGCTGATTGAGCGCAAAACAGCAAATTTAACATTATTTGCCGCGCAGGTATGCCCGATTGCGCCACCCTCCATTTCGCCGCAAATTGCGCCAAATTCATTTTGAAGCATTGCTTTTAATTCGTCGCTTGAAATAAAGGTATCGCCGCTTGCAATTGTGCCGCGGTGTATTTTTTCACCGCAGGAAATCGCAGTCCTTGCCAAAAGCTCGGATATTTTTTCGTCAGTTTTAACTTTAATAACATTAAGCCCGTTGATAAAACCGCGTGGCTCACCCAAAGCGGTAATATCAATGTCATATTCGCAAACATCGGTGGCGATAACAACATTTTTGATTATAACATCTTTTGAAAGTGAGCAGGCAACGCCTACATTTATAATCATATCTATATCAAAATTATCAATCATTGCCTGTGTGCAGATTGCCGCATTAACCTTGCCTGGCGAACATTTTGCAACGCAAACGGTAACATCTTCAATAAATCCGCAAACAAATTCAACCCCGGCAATAATCGATACGGTTTTGCCCTTAACCTGAGCTTTGATATTATCAACCTCGGTATCCATTGCACCTATAATGCCAATCATATTTTTTCTCCTAAAAAATTGTGTATGAAAAATCTCTTTCCCCAAGATATAGTGCTATTATAATATAATAATAAAATAAATACAAGAATAATTATTTTTTTATTGACAAACGGCTTAAAACTAATATATAATATCTACCGATATTGTGGAAAGTGTTTCTATCGCTTTATGGGTGAAACAATTTCTGCACGCCTGTACTATACCGTACAGAGCATACGAAAATTAAGACAAGTTTGATTTTCAGAAATGGAGTGAAAAAAATGAAGAGAACTTACCAGCCAAAGAAGAGACATGCACAGAAAGTACACGGTTTCAGAAAGAGAATGGCAACAAAGAACGGCAGAAAGGTACTTGCTCGTCGTCGTGCAAAGGGCAGAAAGCAACTTTCTTACTAATTACAGAACGGGTGCGATTAGGTGAAAAGCAAAACCTTAAAGGAAAATAAAGATTTTCGCCGACTTTACTATCAGGGCAAAAGCCAAGCGTCCTACTGCCTTGTAACATATGTTGCAAAAAGCAGAAGAAAAGGTGTGCGCTACGGCATTACCACAAGTAAAAAAATCGGCTGCGCAGTTGAAAGAAACAGAGCGAAGAGAGTTATACGCAGTGCTTTTTCTCAACTTGAGGACAGGCTCAACGGTAATTATGACATTGTTTTTATTGCGCGCACTAAAACTTCAAAAGTTAAAATGCAACAGGTGCTTGAACAGATGGAAAAGCAGTTTAAAGCATTGGGAGTAATTGATTGATGGGTGCAATCAGAAATTTGATAAAAAAAGTATTGATATTTTTAATCAAAACTTATCAGATGACATTAAGTCCCCGTTTTTCACACGGAAGTTGCAGATACACACCGACTTGCTCGCAATATGCGCTTGAAGCTATCGAAATTCACGGTATATTTAAAGGGTGCTTGCTTGCGGCTTGGCGAATTTTGAGATGTAATCCATTTTCCAAAGGCGGATGGGATCCTGTTCCCCCTAAAAAAACTAAAGAGGACAAATAATGAGCAGTATTATTATGGCGGCTAACGCTGTATCTAACGGTATGGCAGTTTTTAAGCCACTGTATTGGTTGTTCGGTAAATGTATGGCATTTTTGCTTGATATACTTAACAATCAGTATTTTATCGCACTTATTATTTTCACGGTAGTAACCCGTTTAATTCTTTTGCCGCTTAATGTAAAGCAGCAAAAGTCAATGGCAGGAACTACAAGACTGCAACCTAAAATTCAAAAGATAAATAAAAAATACCCTGACCCGAGGGACAGAGATAAATTAAATCAGGAAATGCAGGACCTTTATGCCAGAGAAGGTCATAACCCAATGCAAATGGGATGCGGCCCTATGATTTTCCAGATGATTTTCCTTATGGGTGTCATCGGTATAATTTATTATCCTATTCAGTATGTTTTAGGTGCAAGTGGATTTAATGACGCATCAAATGAGATTTACAAAGTGATTTTGCCGATTTACCAGCAAATCACAGGTAATGCAGATGCAAAAATAACATATTTTCAGTTGAACATACTTGAGAACTTCCCGGCTTACAAGGAAGCGCTTATGCAATCGTTCCCAAAGATTTTCACATCAACTGTTTGCAGTGATATTGAAACTTACAGGCAAGGTATGACAATGTTTGGGCTTGATATGACACGCATTCCGCATTGGAAAGACGGTATTATAGTTATAATTCCTATTCTTTCACTTGTAACCTCACTCGGTTCAAGCTTTGTTTCCACAATCATTCAAAAGAAGAATAATCCGGCAGCAGGCCAGCAAGCAACTCAAATGATGATGATGATGCTTATGATGCCGTTTTTCTCATTCTACATTGCATTTAAGGTTACGGCTGCGGTTGGTTTTTATTGGACTATTTCTAATATTATTGCTATTTTCCAGCAGCTTTATATTTATAAAGTTCACCCGCCGAAGAAAACCCAGGCTAAATTGATGGTTGAAAACACGATTGAACGCCGTTCACGCGAAGAAAATATTAAAAAGATGACGAAATAATTATCGGAGGATAAAGATGATAAAGGAATTTATCGGTACCGGTAAAACTATTGAAGAAGCTACCCAAAACGCAAAGCTTCAGCTTAATGCTCCTGAAACAGCTGATGTTCATGTTGAAATCATCACTATGCCGGAGAAGAAGAAGTTTTTCGGTTTAATCGGTGGCTGCGATGCCAAGGTTAAAGTTAGCTATGACGATGGCAAGAAAGAAAAGAAGCCTGAAGCACCGAAAAAGAGTGTGGAAAAGAAAGCTTCTGCTCCTAAAAAGCCGGCTCAAAAGAAGCAGGAAGTTAAGGAGAAGCCAGTTCAAGCTCCAAAGGCAGACAAACCGGAAGAAAAAATCAGCGAGAAAGATATTGATTTAGACTATGCTTGTGCATATCTTAAAACTATGATTGAAGGGCTTAAAGTTGAAAACCCTAAAATTACAGCAAAAGTAGCAGACGGAACAGTTGAAATGAATATCGAATGTGAAGATTACGGTATCATCATCGGCAGAAGGGGCGAAACACTCGACTCACTTCAATATCTCACAAGTCTTGCTATAAAGAATGTAACTAATAAATATGTAAGAGTTACCCTTAATGTAGGTGATTACAGAGCAAAGAGAGAAGAAACTCTCAAAGCACTTGCAACCAAAAATGCAAATTATGTTGCAAGAAGCGGCAGACGCTATTCGTTTGAGCCTATGAACCCATATGAAAGAAGAATTATCCACACTGCTGTGCAGGAAATCGAGGGTGTAACATCCCGTTCGATTGGCAGCGGAATGGACAGAAGAGTTCTTATTGAACCGGAAGGCGGAGTTAAGCACCCTTACAGAAATGACAGAAGAGGCGGCAGACGCCCTGCTTCTCCAAAAGCACCTGTTGATGCTAACAGAGAGAAGAAGGTTGACAGAGCTGACATTCCAAAGTTCGGTAAAATTCAGGTTAATAAGGATAACGACTGATAACCAAAGCTAATGGCGGACATTATTGTTCGCCATTATTTTACATAAAAATGTTTTTTATTTAGGAGGGTGAAGAAAATGAGTAAAACTATTGCGGCGGTTGCCACGGGTAACAGCGTTTCGGGTATCGGTGTAATCAGAATCAGCGGTGACAATGCCATTGAAATTGCCGAAAAAGTTTTTAAAGCTATGGATTCAACCCCTCTTTCTTCACTTAAAGGGTATACTGCGAAGTTCGGCAATGTATATTCAAAAGGTGAAAAATTTGATAATGCCATTGCACTTGTATTTCGTGCGCCGAAAAGTTATACAGGTGAAGATGTTGTTGAACTTTCGGTTCACGGCGGTATATTTATTGTTGAAAAAACTTTGGAGGCTGTTTTTGCCGCGGGTGCATCCCCTGCCGAAGCAGGTGAATTTACAAAGCGTGCATTTTTAAACGGGAAAATGGACCTTACACAAGCGGAAGCGGTTGCATCACTTATTTCAGCTAACGGGCAGGAATCGGCAAAAGCTTCGTTTAATCTTCTTCAAGGTTCTTTGAGCGATAAAATATCCAATATACTTGATAAAATAGTTTCGTTAAGTGCGTCAATGGCGGCTTGGGTTGATTATCCTGATGAGGAAATACCGGAGCTTGACGAAAGCACATTGAAATCAACATTGACTTCGGCTTTAAATGAACTTAAAAATCTGCTTGATAATTACGAAAGCGGAATGATAATGACACAAGGTGTAAACACCGTTATTGCAGGCAGGCCGAATGCCGGCAAATCAACACTTATGAATATGCTTTCGGGTAAAGAAAAAAGCATAGTAACACATATTGAGGGTACGACGAGGGATATTGTTGAAAATTCAGTTCGTTTAGGTACGCTTGTGCTTCATCTTTCAGATACTGCCGGACTTCGCGAAAGTGATGATGTGGTTGAAGCTATCGGAATTAAAAAAGCACTTGAAAGAATAGACACTTCATCACTTGTGCTTGCGGTTTTTGACAGCTCGCGCGAACTTGACGGTGACGACAAAATGCTTATTGATGCATGCAAGGGCAAAAAAGCAGTTGCAGTTATAAATAAAACAGACTTATCCCCTGCTATTGATACCGAAGAAATAGAAAACAATTTTGAAAGTTCAGTCTATATCTCCGCTAAAAATAACACGGGGCTTAAAGAACTTGAAAACGCCGTTAAAAATATTTTGGGAGTTGAGGAATTTGACTCCTCTGCCCCGCTTATCGCAAACCAAAGGCAAAAACTTTGTATTCAAAAAGCATATGAAAATATCAGCGAAGCTTTATCGGCAGCCGAACTTGGCTTGACTTATGACGCTGTAAATGTGATGATAGACAGTGCTGTTGATGAACTTTTGGCACTTACAGGTAAAAAAGCGACTGAAGAAGTGGTAAATAATATCTTTTCTCGCTTTTGCGTCGGCAAATAAAAGGAGATAGGTATGGAATATCTTGCAGGAAGTTATGATGTAATAGTAATAGGTGCAGGCCACGCAGGAATTGAAGCTTGCCTTGCTTCTGCCCGCCTCGGCTGTAAAACCGCTGTGTTTACCATCAATCTTGATTGGGTTGGTAATATGCCGTGTAATCCGTCAATCGGCGGTACATCAAAGGGGCATCTTGTGCGTGAAATTGATGCGCTCGGCGGTGAAATGGGCAAAATGGCAGACAAATATACCTTGCAATCCCGTATGCTCAATCTCGGCAAAGGGCCGGCAGTTCATTCGCTTCGCGCTCAAATTGACAGGCGTGAATATTCACAGGGAATGAAGCATACTTTGGAACTTGAAGATAACCTTGATATAAGGCAAGGAGAAATTGTTGACCTTTACCGTTTGCCTGACGGAAATTGGCAGGTGAAAACCAAGCTTGAAGCACTGTTTAATGCAAAAGCGGTAATTATAGCAACGGGTACTTTTCTTGGCGGCAGAGTTTACATCGGCGATGTTTCATACGAAAGCGGACCTGACGGAATGTTTCCTGCAACCGAGCTTTCAAAGGCACTTAAAAAACTTGATATTCCGCTTCGCAGGTTTAAAACCGGCACTCCGTCACGAGTTAACAGAAAGTCGATTGATTTTACTAATCTTGAAGAGCAGGACGGTGACGAAGAAACCGTACCTTTTAGCTTTGAAACAGAGGAAGCACCTAAAAATAAAGTGTGCTGCCACATAACATATTCAAATGAAAAAACAAAGCAGATAATTCTTGATAATCTTGACCGCAGCCCTATGTATTCAGGCAAAATTGAGGGCAAAGGGCCAAGGTATTGCCCGTCATTTGAAGATAAAATAGTAAGATTTAAAGATAAAGAAAGGCACCAGCTTTTTATTGAGCCTTGCGGCCTTGAAACTGAAGAAATGTACTTACAGGGCTTATCATCTTCCCTGCCGGAAGATGTGCAGCTTGCATTTATCCACACAATTCCGGGCCTTGAACACGCACAGGTAATGCGAACAGCTTATGCTATTGAATATGACTGTGTTGACCCGACTGCGCTAAATGCAACTTTGGAATTCAATTCAATTGCAGGCCTTTACGGTGCAGGGCAGTTTAACGGTTCAAGCGGATATGAGGAAGCGGCGGCGCAGGGCCTTGTGGCAGGTATAAATGCGGCACTTAAAATTAAAGGCGAAGAGCCTCTTATTTTAGACCGCGGCGGTTCATATATAGGAACTTTGATTGATGACCTTGTTACAAAGGGATGTACCGACCCGTACAGAATGATGACGAGCAGAAGTGAATACCGCCTTGTACTCAGGCAGGATAATGCAGATGTGCGCCTAACCCCTATCGGCTACAAAATCGGCTTGATTTCGCAGGAAAGATATGATAAATTTATAAGTAAGGAAGAAATGGTACAAGCCGAGCGTGAAAGAATTGAGAATAAGAGCGTTCCCCTTACCGATACTCTTCAAAAAATAATGGAAGATTGCGGCACTACCCCATTGGAGCGTGGCTGCAAAATGATTGAACTTTTAAAACGACCTCAAATTACATACAAAGCTTTAACCCCGGTTGATGATGACAGGCCTGATTTACCGCGTGCAGTATTCGAGCAGGTTGAAATTGCAGTGAAATACGAGGGTTATATTAAAAGGCAGGAACAGCAGATTAAAGAAATGCGCAGAATTGAATGTAAAAAAATCCCTGCCGATATTGATTATACCAAGCTTAAAGGGCTTAGGCTTGAGGCTGTTGAAAAATTATCAAAGATTAAACCTGAAAATCTGGGGCAGGCAAGCAGAATAAGTGGTGTTAACCCTGCCGACATTGCCGCCTTGAACATAATTTTGGAGACATTATGATTGATTATAATCTTTTGACAAGTGAAGCTGAAAAAATCGGTGTGAATCTCGGCGAATACGGGGCAGACAGATTTGATGTTTATGCCGAAAGACTTGTTCGCTGGAATGAGCATACCAACCTTACAGCTATTACCGAACCTGACGATATAGTGATTAAGCATTTTATTGACAGTTTATATCCAATGAAATATGTTGATTTTAAAGCAGGCTTAAGCCTTGCGGATGTCGGTACGGGGGCAGGATTTCCCGGTTTACCGCTTCTTATTGCAAACCCAAAGCTTGAAGTTAATTTTATTGACAGTTCGGGAAAAAGAATAAATTTCATTAAGGATGTACTCAGCAACATAGGAATTATTGCCCAAACCACGCACGAAAGAGCGGAAGACGCAGGCAAGAACCCGGATTACCGTGAGCAGTATGACTATGTAACGGCAAGGGCGGTTGCTCCGCTTAATGTGCTGTGCGAATATTGCATACCTTTAGTTAAAGTCGGCGGTGTATTTGTTTCACTGAAAGGTGCAAACGGAATAGAGGAGCTGGAGGGTGCAAAAAACGCAATTGATGTGCTCGGCGGTGAAGTAATAACTGCTGAAAGCTACAAATTACCTAACGGTGACAGCAGAACTTTATTTGTGATTAAGAAAATATCGCAAACTCCGACAAAATATCCAAGAAAACCCAAAAAAATAGATACTCGCCCACTCTAAAAAGATAATAATATGTCGAAATATAAGGATTTCTCACGATGAGAAATCCTTTATTTTTGCTAAACTATGTGGTATATTTATATCAAGGAGTGAGGGACTTGGAAGAAATAATTCAAATACCTACCGAAAAACTGTTGCCAAACCCCTACCAACCGAGAAAGCAATTTAAAAGTGAAGATATGCTGTCACTTGCAGATTCAATTAAAGAAAACGGAATACTTCAACCGCTTTTATGCAGGCAGATAAATCACAGTGATTATTATGAGCTGATTGCCGGTGAACGCAGATTAAGAGGCGCGATACTTGCTAATTTGCAAACAGTACCATGTATAATAGTTGATTGCGAGTATGAGGACAGCGCAGTTTTTTCAATACTTGAAAATATACAGCGTGCCGACCTAAACTTTTTTGAAGAGGCACAGGCAATATCACATTTAATGAATACTTTTGGTATGACGCAACAGCAAATCAGTAAAAAGCTTGGTAAAAGCCAAAGTGCTCTTTCAAATAAGCTGAGATTGCTGCGGTTACCCGCCGATGTAAGATATTTTATTGATAAAGAGGGCTTGACCGAGCGTCACGCAAGGGCTTTGCTCAAAATTGACAATGAAAAAGATATGTGGACAACCCTGCGTGTCATTACCGAACGCCACTTAAATGTGGAGCAAACAGAAGCTTATATTGATTCTTTGACCAACAAAGAAATTAAACATAAGAAAAATGTAATAAAAGTATTTAAAGACATAAGGATTTTCGTTAATACGGTTAATAAGGCTATTGCCACTATGAAAGAAAGCGGTATAAATGCCGAATCGGATAAAACGGAAACTGACGAATATATTGAATTTAGGGTTAGAATACCTAAAGACGCTAAAATGCAGGACAAGACTGCATAATTAACTTCGCTTAAAACGGATAACATCCGTTTTAACATATTCTCCTCTTTTCATCACGCGGAAGAAACGGGCTTAATTGTCCGTTTCTTTTGCTTTTATATGATATTGACTTGTGTTTCATGTGAAACATCTATATATTGTATAAGGATATATCGTTATACACAAATTTCAAAAAATAATTCTATTGTTTCACGTGAAACCACTTGCCTACTCCCCTATCTTGTAGTATAATCTTCGTACGGAGGTGAATGTATGGGCAAAACCGTATCTATATTCAACCAAAAAGGCGGAGTCGGCAAAACTACTACTTGTGTAAATTTTGCTGCCGCACTTGGACTTAAAGGCAAAAAGACACTTCTTGTTGATTTAGACCCACAGGGCAATACTACAAGTGGTGTCGGAATAGATAAAACAGAAATTGAACAATCCACTTATGATATTTTAATCAATGATGTATCGGCTAAAGATATTTTGATTAAAACAGATTTTAAAAATTTATCAGTTTTACCTGCAAATATGAACCTTGCAGGCGCAGAACTTGAACTTGCAGAGGAAGAAAACAGATTTAAAGCACTAAAAAAGGCACTTGCCCCTCTTGTAATGGAATATGACTATATTATTATAGACTGTCCGCCAAGTTTGGGCTTGCTTTCACTTAATGCACTTACTGCTTCTGATACTCTTATAGTTCCTTTGCAGTGCGAATATTACGCGTTGGAGGGTTTGAGCCAGCTTTTAGGCACTGTCAGAACAGTAAAGCAACATTATAACGAACACTTGGAACTTGAAGGCGTGCTTTTCACAATGTATGATACTCGCCTTAAACTTAATTCGCAGGTAATAGAAGAAGTAAATCAATACTTCCCTAACAAAGCTTATAAAACTACTATTCCGCGCAGTGTTAAGCTTGCAGAAGCTCCAAGCTTCGGTAAACCGATATTTTATTATGAAAAGTATTCAAAACCTGCTTTTGCTTACAAAAAGTTTGCAGATGAATTTTTGAAAAAACAATAATACTATGAAAAAACATATAAATAAGCATAATGGATTGAGCTTTGTATTTAGTGCTATACCTATTATAATACATATAGTTCTTTACATAGTTTATAAGGTTAATACTGCTGATGATGATTTATCTGATTTGATTTCGAGTATGGGTGAATTTGTAATTATATTACCGATTGTGCTTTTATCATCCGGTGCGATATACTTTTTCTTTTTTGAGAAACGGTATACTCTTGCAGTTATTTCAAATACAGTCGGGCGAATAGCAGAACTTTGGTTTTATAAATCAATTATAGATTTCCCGTCAAAGTTTGGTATTTCTGCCATTTGCCTTGAAATTGCTGAAATTGTACTGTTTTTGGCAATTTGTTTATGTGTAAAGCACATAAAATTCAATGAAACACCACAGCAAAAAGTATTTTATGAGCCTAAAAATCAGCATAAATACAAGCAAAACGGCAATGTATCGCAATACTTTTATAATCCAAACACAAATAGTGACAACATAAACAATAACAAACCTAAAGAGGAGGAATATAATGGCTAAAAAGCAATCCGGTTTGGGCAAAGGGCTTGGAGCTCTTATGCTTGAAAATTCGGTGGATGAAATGGTGGCAACAAATACTTTGCCGCTTAACGAAATTATGCCGAATAAGGAACAGCCGAGAAAGACATTTGATGAAGGCGCACTTCAGGAACTTGCTGACAGCATTGTTCAACACGGTGTGCTTCAACCGCTTCTTGTCAGGCCGCTTGCATCGGGCGGATACCAGCTTGTAGCAGGTGAAAGGCGCTGGCGAGCATCGCGTATGGCAGGGCTTAAGGAAGTACCTGTTGTTGTAAAAGAACTTTCCGATGTAGAAACAATGGAAATTGCAATTATTGAAAACTTGCAAAGGGAAGACCTTAACCCGATTGAAGAAGCAGAGGGGTTGCAGGCACTTATTGACCGTTGCGGTTTCACGCAGGAGGAAGTTGCCACATCGGTGGGCAAATCCCGCCCGGCAATTGCAAATGCATTGCGACTTCTTAAATTACCGCCTGAAGTGCGTGAAATGACTAAAGCAGGTGAAATTTCCGCAGGTCATGCAAGGGCACTTTTGGCATTTGACAGCGAAGCGGCAATATATGAGGTTGCACAAAATATAGTTAAAAATAATTTAACTGTTCGTGATGTTGAGCGTTTAGCTAAAACAAGCGATAAGGCTTCTGCGTCTGCTCAAAGAAAGAATAAAAGGCGCGACAGCTTTTATGATGAAGTTGAGCTTACACTTACAGAAGTGCTTGGCAGAAAAGTAAAGGTATATAACGGCAGGGGAAAGGGAACGCTTGAAATAGAGTTTTACTCTGCCGATGATTTGAAAGAAATTGCAAATAAATTAGGAGAATAAAAAATGATTGACATTAAATTTTTAAGAGAAAATCCTGACATAGTAAAGGAAAATATTAAAAAGAAGTTTCAGGATAAGAAATTACCGCTTGTTGATGAAGTAATTGAACTTGATGAAAAGCGCAGAGAATCTATGGCAAAGGCCGATGAACTTCGTGCTAACAGAAACAAGCTTTCAAAGGAAATCGGCGCACTTATGGCACAGGGCAAAAAAGACGAAGCAATGGCTATCCGTGAAAAAGTTACTGCCCAGGCTAAAGAGCTTGAAGAACTCGGCGCAAAAGAAAAGGAACTTAACGAAAAGGTTACATCTATTATGATGTCAATTCCTAATATTATTGAAGACAGCGTACCAATCGGTAAAGATGACAGCGAAAATGTTGAAGTTGAACGCTTTGGTGAGCCGGTTGTACCTGATTATGAAATTCCTTATCATACAGATATTATGGAAAGCTTTGACGGAATAGACCTTGAAGCTGCCGGCAGAGTTGCAGGCAACGGTTTCTATTATCTTATGGGGGATATTGCCCGCCTTCATTCAGCAGTAATCAGCTATGCAAGAGATTTTATGATTGACAGGGGATTCACATATGTAGTGCCGCCGTTTATGATTCGCTCAAATGTTGTAACAGGTGTTATGAGCTTTGAAGAAATGGACGCTATGATGTATAAAATCGAAGGCGAGGACCTTTATCTTATCGGAACAAGCGAACATTCAATGATAGGTAAATTTATTGATACTATCACACCTGAAGAAAAGCTTCCTCTTACACTTACTTCTTATTCACCTTGCTTCCGTAAAGAAAAGGGAGCGCACGGAATAGAAGAACGCGGTGTATACAGAATTCATCAGTTTGAAAAGCAGGAAATGGTAGTAGTTTGCAAGCCTGATGAATCAAAAATGTGGTTTGATAAACTTTGGCAAAATACAGTTGACCTTTTCAGAAGCTTGGATATTCCTGTTCGTACACTTGAATGTTGCTCGGGCGACCTTGCAGACCTTAAGGTAAAGAGTGTTGATGTTGAAGCTTGGTCACCAAGGCAGAAGAAGTATTTTGAAGTAGGTTCTTGCTCAAATCTTACTGACGCACAGGCACGCAGACTTAAAATCAGAGTTAAGGGTGAAAACGGAAACTACCTTGCACATACACTTAATAATACAGTAGTTGCTCCGCCGAGAATGCTTATCGCTTTCCTTGAAAATAATCTTCAGGCAGACGGAAGCGTTCTTATTCCTGAAGCACTTCGTATGTATATGGGTGGCAAGGATAGAATAATTCCAAAGAAATAATGCAAATTTTATCAATTTCAATTGCAATAGTATTGCTTTTTGTGTTTATTGCGCCGATTTTTTCAGGCGTTCATAATCTCGGTATGGCAGCCGGTATATTATTAGGGCTTTGCTTTGGCGCAGAGGGTATATTTTATGATAAAATGAATTTTACAACTAAAAAATATACCGTGTTTGCGCTTTTTGCAATAAGCTTGGCACTTGTTTTGGCTTGCGCTTATGTAATGAGCTTTGGCAAAAATAATACTTCACACCAAAAAACAGTTATTATACTTGGGTGCAGGGTAAAGGGTGATGTACCAAGCGTTGCACTGCAAAAAAGGGCTGATGAAGCATACTTTTATTTACTGCAAAATCCAAACAGTATCGCTGTTTTAAGCGGCGGGCAGGGGAAAGATGAAAATATAAGCGAAGCTTTGTGCCTGAAAAAACTTTTGTGTGACAGGGGAATTGAAGCTAAAAGACTTTATTGCGAAGAACTTTCCACCTCTACTGATGAAAATATCCGCTTTTCAAAGCAAATTATTGATGAAAACGGTTTTTGCAGTGATGTTGTAATCGTTACAAGCGAATATCATCAGTTCAGAGCGCGCAAAATTTGCGAAAAGTACGGGCTTACCCCATACCAATTAAGTTCAAAAACACAGCCGATTCTTTTGCCAACTTTTCTTTTAAGGGAATTGATGGCAATAATAAATGAAATGTTGAAATAAAGTAAACAACAGCGTTGGATTTTTAATCCAACGCTGTTGTTTTATAGCATATTATAGATAGGCGATTGATAAATCGCCCCTACGCAAATTATAAATATTTTAAATTTTTAACAATCTCTCATATTCTTCATCGCTGATTTCAATTACGCCGCCGTGTTTGAACCCGTAAGGGAAAGAAAAAAGTTGATTAACTTGATGAAAATGTGCGTCGCCTGCTTTTTTGCTTATAAAGGGAACATATCCCATTTTTTCTTTTTCACAGCCGAAGAAGTCGAGCATTAAGCACCATTTTCCGTCGGGGAGGATATATGTAGTTGCTGCCTCGTGTGAGCCGGGGCGGTAAAGGGTTTGCATATATTTTTGAAAATCATAATCGTGTTGCCATTTTCCGAAAAGCGAATTTGATGTGGCGTGCATATTCATAAGCGGCTCGGCTGAAGTTTTGTAAAACAGGTGGTATGTATCGCCGATTTTAACTAAATGCGAGTCAAACACACCGCATGCCTTTTCAAAGAAAAGTTTGGGCATTGTGAAATTTTCAAAATCTTTTGTTTTGGTGTAATATATTGCCATTTTTTTATAACCGTCGGCTTTAACCGTGGCGCTGAAGTGAATTATATATTCATCATCTTCTTCGTTATAAAAAATTTCAGGCGCCCAAAGGCATCCGAAATCGTCACGCCCGAAGTATTTAAGCTCCTGCGGTGAAAAATGAATTAAATCATCACTTTTCCAAAAGGATATGCATTTACTTGCGTTTGACGATATGTCGCCCCAATCAACATTGTGGTTTTCATCCATTCTGTTAACTATGCAAAGGTCGGTGGCAATTATCACAAATGAATTATCTTTTAATCTGATAATATCAATATCACGGCAACCTTTTTCGCCCTTGTCACAGGTGATTACGGGTTTGCCTGAATTAACGGCGGTGTAATCATATCCGTTTTTGCTTACTGCAAAATACACCTGCTCCCCGTCAACAGTTAATTTTTCCCTAAAATGTGCAAATAAATATGGCATAAATTCTCCTTGATTTTTAACAATGCGTGTATGCAAAGCTTTTTGATTTTATGATTATTTTTTACTCAACAGTCACAACTTTTGCAAGGTTTCGCGGTTTATCAACATCAAGCCCTTTATCGCTTGAAACATAGTAGGCAAGAAGTTGAAGCGCAACAACACTTGGCACGGCGGTAAAATCATCATCAATTTCCGGCAATACAAAATCACAGCTAATATCTTTTGTAACAAGTGATTTTTTTGCGAAAGTAATAACCTCCGCCTTGCGTGACATTACTTCCTTGATGTTTGAAATTTGCTTTGCCGCCAAATATCTTTGAGTCATTAAGGCAATTACGGGCGTACCTTTGCTTATAAGCGCAATTGTTCCGTGCTTAAGCTCGCCTGAAGCAAATGCTTCCGAATGAATATATGATATTTCTTTTAGCTTTAAAGAAGCTTCAAGAAGTGACGGATAGTCAAATCCTCGTCCTATCATAAAAGTATGCTCGCTTGCAAGCAGCTTTTTTGCAAGCAGGTGAATTTCATCTTTTCTTGCAATTATGTTTTCAACTGCATCGGGCAGTTTTGCAAGCTCATCAATAAATTTGGTTACACCCTCATAATTCAGCTTCTTTTTAGTATAAGCCATTCTTGCAGTGAGTAAATAAAAAATTGCAACTTGGGTAGTGTACGCTTTTGTTGAAGCAACCGCAATTTCAGGCCCTGCCTGTGTGTAAATCACATAATCGCTTTGCATTGCGATTGAAGAGCCTTTTACATTAACTATTGCAAGGCTTTTTGCTCCCTTTTTTTGAGCATATTTTAAAGCTTCAAGCGTATCAATTGTTTCACCGCTTTGTGAAACGCAAATAACCAAAGTGCTTTTGTTAATAATAGGGTTTGAATATATAAATTCACTTGCCATATAAACATTTACGGGTATTTCGCAAATGTTTTCAATAAGATGCTTGCCTATTAACCCTGCGTGCATAGCTGTGCCACAGGCAATCACTGTAATATCGGTGCAGTTTTCAAACAGCTCATCACTGATTTTATCCCCGCTTAAATCAGGCAGGGAATTTTTTATTCGTGAGTTAATTGTTTTTCGCAAAACATCAGGCTGTTCGCATATTTCCTTTTCCATATAAAACGGAAAGCCGCCCTTTGTACCGGCGTTTATATCCCAATCAAGTTTTAATATTTCAGGGCAAACGCTGTTGCCTGCAAAATCTTTTATTTCAATGTCGTCACGCGTGATTTTTGCTATTGTCATTTCCGGCAGTACAAAGTAATTTTTACTGTATTGCCCTATTGCAATAATGTCCGACGCGATAAGTGAGCCTTTTTCACTTTTGCAGCAAACAATCGGGCTTACATTTCGTGTTGCATAAATTTTATCGCCCTCACCGTCAAAAATAATTGCAAGCGCAAAAGTGCCTTGTAACATTTTTACACTTTCAATTATTGCTTTTTCGCAGTTTTTATATTTTTTATATTGCCTGTCAATCAAAACTGCTATTATTTCACTGTCGGTTTCGCTTTTTAATTCGTTTTCAACTCCCAGGCTGTCACGCAACGCTTCGTAGTTTTCAATAATTCCGTTATGAACAAGCGTTACTTTTCCGTATTTGTGAGGGTGTGAATTGCTGTCACTTACTTTTCCGTGGGTTGCCCAGCGTGTATGTCCGATTCCTACCGAGCCTGTAATGCTTTTAACTTTTTCTTCAAGAGCGTTAACTCTGCCCTTGCATTTTGTTACTTCGCATTTATTGTTATTTAATACTGCAATTCCGGCACTGTCATATCCTCTGTATTCAAGTGCTTTAAGTCCTTTAATCAATACATTTTTTGCATCGTCGTATCCGACGCAACCTATAATTCCACACATAGCTTTTCTCCATTTACTAAGCTGAAATAATATTTATTACAGCTTCTTATTCTATATTATTAAATATGATATTTTTTCTTTATTATTCCCTTATCGTAAGCTTTTGTTCAAATGTTGCCATTTGTTTTTGTGCTTTTGTTACGCGCTAAGGTGGCACGAAAGAGCATCCGCCGAATTTTCGATAACTCTTTATCCTCGTTATCCTGACTAATCAGGCACATGGCGCTATAAAGAAAAGCTTTGCATAAAACGCATATAATGTTAAAATATTAAATTTTCAAGGTACAAACAGACGAATGACCGCCTGTTAAGCGCATATTAGCACAATCAATTTTATTTGTCAATTAAATAATTATTAAAAATCCCTTTAGATTTTATTTCAATCTAAAGGGATAAATGCTATTTCAAAGCTATGTACATTTCTTTGATGTCTTTTTCGGTTAAAGTAATCGGGTTTCTTGTCATCAGCATTGACATACTTTTTTTCGCAAGTTCATCAATCTGCTCGTCCGTGGTACAGCCGATTTCACTTAATGTGCATCTCATTTTCATTCTTTTCTTCATAGCTGTTATTTCATCAGCCATTTCGTACGCATTTTCAAATCCGCAGTCTTTTGCAAGGGCGGTTATTCTTCCGTCATCATCAGCGTGCGCTGCATTGAATTTCAAAAAGTAATCAAGCGTAAATGCACACGCTTCGCCGTGCGGTACGCCGTAAATATTAGTCAGCGGAAACGAGCAGGCGTGCGAACCGGTGGTTCGCGGATGGCTGAAAGCAACGCCGGCAACTATTGACGCTTCTGCCATTTTTTCGCGTGCAGTTAAATCATTTGGGTTTTGATATGCTTTTTCAAGCCATTCAAAAACAAGCCTTGCGCTGTAAATTGAACAGGCGGAGCAAACAGGCTGGTGAATGGTTGCCCAATAGCTTTCAATTGCGTGTGATAAAACATCAAGTCCGGTTGACGCAGTAACCTGCGGCGGAACTGTAAGTGTAAGCTGGGGGTCAATAATTGCAATTTTCGGATACATTGCAGGGTCGTTCATCGGGTTTTTAAGATTTTTTTCAACATCGGTTAAAACAGAAATATTTGTAACTTCACTTGCAGTACCCGAAGTTGTGGTAACTGCAATCATCGGTATTGCTTCATCTTTGTTTATCTTTTTGCCTTCGCTGTGGTATGATCTGATTTTGTCATTTCCTTTTGCAATGGCACTTGCAGCTTTGCAGCAATCCATAGGTGAGCCACCACCGAGAGCAACTGCAAAATCAGCTTTAATTTCACGCATAATTTTAACACAGTCGTCAACATTATCGGTAGTAGGGTTTGGGCGCACATCGCTGAAAACGGCCTTGATTTTACCACCGCTTATTTTTACAAATTCATCTGCAACACCGTTTTTTTCAAAGCTTTTTCCGCAAACAAGCACACCGTTTTTACCACCGATTTCATCGATATATTTTTCAATATCTTTCCTTTTTCCGTTTCCGAAAACAAGCTTTACAGGTAAGTTGAATTCCCATTCCATATGTTTATCACCTTTCATTTTTATATGGTTTTGTTCATAAACAAATTATACATCTTTTATATCAAAATTTCAACAAAACGGCTGAAAGTGGCTTAAATAAAGGGATGCAACCGCCGGTTGCGATTCAAAATGTAAAGTGCGGTATATAGATTTTTTCGCCCTTTTGGATTAAAATGCAATTGTAGCCGAAAGGAAATCGGCACATTAAATTGATATTAACGAAATTTACATATTAAGGAGAATAAACATTATGGCTAAACAAACATTAACAACTATTAAGGATGAACATTTTGGCATTGCAAGAAAAATTGTATCAAATATGACAGCTGAAAGCTGGGAAACAATTCCGCACTGCTGTGCAACTTATGATGCAGAAGTAACTGAATTTATGAGAGTGTTAAAAGAAATAAATTCTACAATTTCAAAGGAAGAAAAAATCACTGTTAACACAGCTATGTTGCGTGTAATTGTAGAAGCAATTAAAGCCTGCCCGCAAGTCAATTCACACATTTATTTTAATCGCAAGCTTGTGCGCGGCGAAGTTAAAACTTTTAAGGAAATCAATATTTCAATGCCTACTGTTCTTCACAATGGTGAAATGATGACTTTGAATATTCACGATATGGATAAAAAAAGTATGTCCCAAATGCGTGACACTATTAAAGAAACTATCCGCCGTGCAAACAATACGGATTTAAACGAAGTTATGTTTGAAGTATCACTTGATAATACTTTAACAGGACTTAAGCAGGGCAAAATTGCACAAACAATTTGCCGCCTTGTAGGCTCAAAAACAGGTAAGCACAAAGTTAAAACTTTAAAGGGCGAAGCAAAGAAAAAATATTACTCAATCCCTGAAAGCGACAGGCTCACAAAGCACGATATAGAGCAGGGAACAATAACTGTTTCAAACCTCGGTTCAATCTGCCGTGATTGGCAGGGTGTTTGCACACTTCTTGAAATCATTCCGCCGCAAACCTGCGCAATTGCAATCGGCTCAATTCAAAAAAAGCCTGTTTGTGACGAAAACGGAAATGTGGTTGCCGGCAATGTAATGCCGCTTACACTTGCATTTGACCACCGTGCATTTGATTTGGGTGATGTTAAACCGTTTATCACAAAGCTTAACGAAATTTTCAAAAATCCTGAAGTAATGAAAGAGTGGTTATAATATTAAATAACACATTTTACATCGAAATATTGAATTCCTAAAAAATATTAAAAACTTTAAAAATTAGGAATACTCTCCTGAAACTTATTGACTTGTGAATAATTATAGATTATAATACTAATGATAAGTAAGGAGTGGTTATATGAAAACTATTGAAAGAACATAATATTTGCAATGGCTTGAAAGATGGAAAGATAAGCAAATAATTAAAGTTGTTTCAGGTGTTCGCCGATGCGGAAAATCAACTTTATTTGAAATTTATAAAAACAAGCTTTTAAAAAGCGGGGTAAAAAAAGAACAGATTATATCAATCAATTTTGAAGATTTTGCTTTTGAAAATTTAACGCAGGCAAAGGCTTTATATGAATATATCACACCTCTTTTACTTAATGATGAAATGAATTACATTTTTCTTGATGAAATTCAGCATTGTAAAAATTTTGAAAAAGCCGTTGATTCTCTTTTTATAAAAAATAATTGCGATGTTTATATAACAGGATCAAATGCATATTTTATGTCAGGCGAACTTGCAACGGTTTTATCAGGGCGATATGTTGAAATCCAAATGCTTCCCCTCTCATTTAAAGAGTTTAATTTAGGTCTTGATGAACAGTATGGTAATTTAAGCTTAAAAGAAAAATTTAATTTATATGTAAATTACGGTTCTTTTCCTTTTATTACAAAATACAATAATTTTACAGATGATTCAAAGGATTATTTACAAGGTATTTTTGATACAATACTTAATAAAGATATTGCAAGAAGGCTTAATATTGCGGATACAGTATCGCTTGAAAATGTCACAAAATTTTTACTTCACAGTATAGGCAACAAAATATCGCCTACCAAAATCGCAAATACATTAAAATCAGCAGGCAAAAGTGTTGACCAAAAAACAGTTGATAAATATATAAAAGGCCTTGTTGATTCAATGCTTATATATGAAGCAGGAATATACAACATTAAAGGCAAGCAGTTTTTATCAACGCAAAGTAAATACTATGTTGTTGATGTAGGTATGCGCAATGCACTTGTAAAATCAAGCGAGAGCGATATAGGCCATATACTTGAAAATATTGTATATCTTGAACTGAAAAGAAGATACAAAAATGTATATGTCGGCGAGATAGATTCAGGTGAGGTTGACTTTGTATCAGTTAATGACAATAAATATGAATACTATCAGGTGTCTGCAACTACACTTGATGAAAACACATTGAAAAGAGAGCTTGCACCGTTTGGCAAAATAAAGGATAATTACCCTAAATATTTGCTTACACTTGATGATGTTTTTTCAAATGCCGATTATAACGGTGTTCAAAAAATAAATGTACTTGAATGGCTTTTAAAATAAATTATAACCGAGCTTCAATTTAAAGAAGCTCGGTTTTTTTAATATTAAATAATACTTTTCAATTTTCTGTTTAAAATATAATCGAGGTGTTTTTTATGCAGAAAATCGGAAAAACAGTTGTTTTTGATAAACCGCCGATTATTGTGGGCCACGCCGGAGTTGCCGGCAAAAAAGAGGGCGAAGGGCCGCTTGCAAAAGATTTTGATATGATTTTTGAAGATACGACTATGGGCCAGCAGTCATATGAACTTGCAGAATCGGCAATGCTTCACGACGCAATAATCAGAAGCTTATCAAATGCCGATGTAAGCCCGAGTGCAGTTGATTTTGTGCTTAGCGGTGATTTGCTTGACCAATGTATGGGCTCTGCCTTTGCACTTAAAGATTTGGAAATTGCATCAATCGGCCTTTTCGGCGCTTGCTCAACTATGGCACTTTCACTTTCTGCCGGGGCAATGCTTGTTGACGGCGGGATAAACTGTGTGGTTTGTGCAACATCAAGCCATTTTTGTTCAAGTGAAAGGCAGTTTCGCTTTCCGCTTGAATACGGTGGCCAGCGCCCGCCGACTGCACAGTGGACTGTAACGGGAGCGGGCAGCAGCGTTGTTTCAAATTCGGGAAAAGGTATTAAAATTAAAGCTGTTCAAATCGGTACTATTACAGATCTCGGAATAACAGACGCTAATAATATGGGTGCGGCAATGGCACCGGCGGCGTCAAGAACTATCAGCACTTTTTTAAAAGATACAAAAACATCTCCGAGCGATTATGATTTAATCTTAACGGGTGATTTGGGCTATACGGGTACGCAGCTTCTTTATGAACTTCTTGAAAAAGACCATAATATTAAACTTAAAGGTTTTCATAAAGATTGCGGTATGCTTATTTATGATTTAAAAAAGCAGGATGTAAATTCCGGCGGTTCCGGTTGCGGATGTTCGGCAAGTGTTTTATGTTCACATATTATGAAGCAAATTGATAAGGGAATTTTGAAAAAAGTGCTTTTTGTGGCTACCGGCGCGCTGATGTCACCCACATCAAGCAAGCAGGGTAACCCAATCCCCGGTATTGCCCATGCAGTTTTGCTTGAGGGGTGAAAATATGAAACATTTTAATAATTTAAAGCTTCTCACATCTTTTCGTGAAATTTCAAGCATACTTGAAATAATTGCCACCGCAATGCGCATTTTTGCATTCGTGCTTGTGATTTTGCAGGGGATTTCTTTAATTGCAGAAAGCAAAGGTTCAAAATTCAGTGTAAAATAAACAACACCCCTTTTAGTTTATAAAAAGGGGTGTCATTTCAGTCTAAATCGAGCAGTCATTTGACTGCTCGATTTTTTATAAATGATTGATTATTTTACAAATTCTTCTGTAACTTCTGCAATATGTTCTGCCGAAAGGCCGAATTGCTTAAGAAGGTCAAGTGCAGGACCGCTGTGGCCGAATTCATCATTTACACCGATACGCTTAACAGGGGTTGGGCAATTTTCGCTAAGGCAAGCGCAAACTGCTTCGCCGAGTCCGCCGATAATGTTATGCTCTTCAACGGTGATAACCTTACCTGTCTTTTTTGCAGATGCAATTACAAGTTCTTCATCAAGCGGCTTGATTGTGGCAATGTTAATGATTTCAGCATTGATTCCCTTTGCTTCAAGAGCTTTGCCAGCTTCAATTGCTTCATTAACCATAAGTCCGTTTGCGATGATAGATACATCGCTGCCTTCTTTGATAACTTCGCCCTTGCCGATTTCAAATTTATAATCATCATTGTGAAATACAGGCACTGCAAGTCTGCCGAATCGAAGGTAAACAGGGCCTTCGTATTTGTAGGCTGCTTTAACTGCCTGCCTTGCTTCAATATCATCTGCCGGGCAGATAACTACCATTCCCGGAATTGAACGCATAAGTGCAAAATCTTCACAACATTGGTGTGAAGCACCGTCTTCACCAACTGAAATACCTGCATGTGTTGCACCTATTTTAACATTAAGGTGCGGATAGCCGATTGTGTTTCTAACCTGCTCAAAAGCTCTGCCGGCCGCAAACATTGCAAAGCTTGAAGCAAAAGGAACAAGCCCCATTGTGCTTAATCCGGCAGCTACACACATCATATTTGCTTCTGCAATGCCGCAGTTAATGTGGCGATTCGGATATGCTTTTTTGAAAATTTCTGTTTTTGTTGCTGCTGAAAGGTCAGCATCTAATACAACAAGTTTGTCAGCACCTTCGCCTGCTAATTCCTTGAGTGCATTACCATAGCTTTCACGAGTTGCTATTTTTTTAATTTCTGCCATAATTACGCCTCCTCAATTTCTGCAAGCTTGGCTTTAAGCTCATTCATTGCAATTTCATATTCTTCATCATTAGGAGCTTTACCGTGCCAACCAACTTGATTTTCCATATATGATACACCCAAGCCTTTAACGGTTTTCATAATAATACCGAATGGCTTTCCCGAACCCATATTTTTGTGGAATTCATCAAATGCTTTTTCAAGTTCGTCAAAATCATTACCGTTAATTTTAACTACATTAAGGCCGAAAGCTTCCATTTTTTTATCAATAGGTTCTGCGTTCATTACATCTTCGCATTTACCGTCAATTTGAAGTCCGTTAACATCAACTATAACACAAAGGTTATCAAGCTTGTACTGGCTTGCAAACATCATTGCTTCCCAAACCTGACCTTCTTCAATTTCACCGTCACCTAAAAGGGTGTAAACATTGATGTCTTCATTCAAATATTTTGCACCTTTTGCCATACCTGCGGCGGCGCTGATACCCTGGCCGAGTGAACCTGTTGACATATCAATACCCGGTACGGTATTCATATTAGGATGCCCTTGAAGGTATGAACCGATGTGGCGAAGAGTTTTTAAATCTTCAAACGGAAAATATCCCTTAAGTGCAAGCGCACTGTAAAGGCCCGGAGCGCAATGACCTTTTGAAAGAACAAATCTGTCACGGTTTTCAGCCTTAGGATTTTTTGGGTCAAGATTTTTCATTTCAGCAAAGTAGAGATATGAAAACAAGTCAGCAGATGAAAGACTTCCACCCGGGTGCCCTGCTTTTGCCGAATGAGTGCCTTCAATAATGCCAATCCTGATTTTAGTGGCATTTAAAGAAAGCATTTTTTTAGTTTCTTTATTCATAACTTACAGCCTTTCCGCTTACAATGTAAGCTTTAAGTAATATATATAATAAACCTCACAATGAGGGATTATATAAAAATTTGATTGATAGTATTAAGAATTTTGTTTTGTATAAAATGTATCAAGCACTAATTCCATAAGCTTATCCTCATCAGGATAAAACTCTGCATAAACATAATCTGCATAGTCTTTTTTGGTGCTTTCTTTCATTGTGCCTTCAATAGTGGTTGTGTCAAAATTTGTAATACCCTTTGAAAGCATAAGTGAGGCAAGGTATGTTACATTTGAAAGTGAAAGATTTGTAGTGCTGTACTTGCTTGCAGTGTCATAAAGTCTGTTTACCACGCTGAAATCCTGCGTTACAGCCGGAATAACCTGCGAAGCAAAAGCTTTGATGTACTGAACCTGCCTTGCAGTTCTGTTAAGCGAGGCATTTATTGTGTCCATATCCCTTTGCCTAACATACTTTTCGGTCATATCGCCTTTAAGTTTAATTTTATCGCCCTGCTTAATTCCCAAATCTTTAAAATCATAAAGTGAGTCAACGGTAACTCCGCCGATTGAATCGTTTATCGGGGCAATGCCGTTAAGGTCAAGCGCAAAATATTTTGTGATAGGCAAATCGTAAAGTATACGGCTTATTGAAGTTGTAACATTTTGTGCCGATTTGTTTTTACCGTCACCGTAAGCAAAGCTTAGGCAAAGCTGCATTTTTTCACTTCTTAAAAATATTCCGCTTTCACTGTATAAATCAACATCAACCATGGTATCACGCGGGATTGCGATAGCTTTTGCCTTGCCGGTTTTTGTGTTAACAGTGAGCAAAATATCGGCGTCAGCCTGGCCGCCGGTGCCTACTGCTCCGTTTTCAAGGCCTAAATCTCTTTTATCAACACCCAAAAACGCTATTGCCACAACATCACTGTTATAAACATATTTGTTGCCTTTATATTCAATTGTTTCTTGATATTCTGTTTGCCCGCCGGTATCTTTAAGCTCGCTTTTACCTCTTGTTTCAAGGTAGGCAAAAGTGCCTGCAAATGCAATCACTACTGCTAATATTATTGAAAGAGCAGAAATTCCTATCTTTGCCGGAATGCTCAATTTTTTCTTCTTTTTATGGTGGTGGGAGTGGTGAGAACTTGAAGAATGGCGGTGTTCACCTGATGAATGATGGTGGGAATGATGATATTCTCCGCCGCTTTTTGCTTCAATTTCAAATCCTGAATTTTGGCGGTTAAAATCTTTTTTTTCGGGAATATCCGCACTGCCGGTAAATGAAAAGTTGATTTCATTATCGTCTTTTAAATCAGCTTTGTTTAAAGACGGTTCGGCATTATCCGCATTTTCATAATTATCAGGTGATATTATATCGTCAATAATATTGTCTAAATTCGGGTCAATTGGTTTTTTCATCTTTTACTAATTCTCCGCAGACTAAATATCTGTTGTTTCTCTGGTTTGTAATGCAGGTTGAAAGAACTACGATTTTGCTGTTAATACTAAGCGGTACATCAAGATTTTTCCTCACATTTTTTAAACTTGATGTTGGATTTGTGATTGTATCCTGCCATTCTTTAATTGATGCTTCCTTGTTAAAATCAAAACTGTTAAGTATATGGCGGTTGTCATATTTAAAAGCGGAAATAACTTGATAAGTCAGCTTTCTTTTCGGGGTGTAAATGTAAAAATACGGGTGCGAATTAAAAAATTCCTTTTTTTCAAAATAGTGAAGTGTGGTGAAAAAAGTATCGGAATAGCCGTTATGCCCGTAAATCACCGTTACAAAATCATCAAAATCCTTGCTGTTCGCAACTTCGGTATAAATTGCACCGCTTGCAGACCAAGATTTATCTTCCGCCTTGTGCCTTAAATAAAATGCGTCATCACTGCCGCTTTGAACTATCGGGCAGTCAACTTTGGTATCGTCAATTTTGATGTATGCGTATATTTCGTCATTTTGCTTTTGAAGTTTTGCAAAATCAATAGGGTTTTCAACTGTTTTTTCAGTGCTTTGGGTTACGGTTACATTGCTTAAATCATCAGGTGTTTGTGCATTTTTTTGCCAAATTGCCATTCCAAAATACACACCTGCAAACAGCAAAGCAAATATAATCAAAAAAAGCACGATTAACTTTATTGATTTTTTCTTATTGCCGTTAACATCATTATTTTCGATATTGTTATTATCGTTCATCATAATCACCGAAGCATTGTAGTTTAAAACAAAGTATAGTATAACATATTTTTATTAAAAATAATATAGCAATATTGTAAATTTATGTTATAAAAACAGCAAAGTTTTTATAACAACAAAACAAAACCTGTTTGCATTTGCAAACAGGTCAGCGTGTAGAAAAAGTTAAATTATAAATTTCTACACGCTGGGAGACTTCGAGAAAGTGAGATAAATTTCGTATTTTGCGAGCGGGAGCTGTACGACGGTACTGCCCCCGAGCAAAATACGACAAGCGCCAAAAACGGCTTGAACTCGATGTCCAAGCCGTTTTTTCACAATCCCTTCGAGTGTAACAAGTTGCACCCACCTTACTTTGCAATGGAAGTAAAAAGGTTAATTTAATTTCGGGGTCCTCGAAAAGCGTGAGCTTTTTGGGGAGAGGAGAAATGAATGGAGTGTTTATTATAAATTTTGTAAAATTTATTCAAACACGGAATTTCTTTAGACGAGGCGCGCTTTAGCCAGTTTATCGACAGTCTAAAACCTGTTTGCATTTGCAAACAGGTTTTAGTCACGGTTTTATTAGTCGTTTTCCTTTTTCTTCATAGCTGCCAAAACTGCAATGCCTGCACCGGCTGCTGCTACACCGCCTGCCAAAACTGCACTTGATGCACCTGTTGCAGGTGATTTTGAAGAAGTATTTTTCTTTGCCTTGGTTGTCTTTTCTTTGCTTTCTTTACTTGCTTTGGTTGTAGCTTCGTCAAAGTCAACTACTGCGTTTACTACAACAGAACCGTTGTTCCAAGCTGTGACAGCTTTCTGTGAAATAAAGCTGATTGTTTCACTTCCGTCTTTATTAACAGTTATTGTGTAATCAGTTCCTTCAACAAGACCGAGTGATGAAAGGTTATCGCTCCAGCTTTTTAATGTACCCTTACCGTTATAAGTAAAAGTAACTTCATTAGGCTTGCTTGCATTGATTTTGTAAGTGACACCCTGTCTTTCCTCGCCGTTTACTGTGGTTTTAACCTTGCCGTCTGCAATAGTTACGGCAGCAGGACTGCTTACATTTTCAGCCATAGCAGGAACACTTACGGCAAACATTGATATAGCCATCATTGTTGCAATGATTATTGAAACGATTTTTTTCATATCCAAATACACCTCAATCTAAAATAATACATTATACTTGTATTTTAGTAAATTATATCATTATCGCTATTAAAAGTAAAGCGTTTTTTAAAAACTTTATATATATACAAGGTATAGTATACGAAATTTTAATTCTAGTTATATGTTGTATATATTTAGCTCTTTAAAAATAGAATTTGATGTGTTATAATATGACTGAGGAAATTGTTATGATTGATAAAAATATTAGAAAAAATTACGATATTTTACTTGCACCGTTTATAACAGCGGTAGTTCTTCTTGTCTGTTTTGCAATCGGCAAAATATATCCTTTTGGCAGCAATAATGTTGAATATTATGATATGGCACAGGGGATTATACCTAATTTTTATCATGTTTGGGATGCATTACACACAAAGGATATATCTCTTTGGTTTAATTGGTATTCCGGTTTAGGTGTCAATGATACAGCTAATGCGTCGCTGTCTGTTTTCTGGATTGCTCTTCTTGTTTTGCCAAGACGGCTTGTCGGTAAGGCTATGGGGCTTTATGTTGTGATGACTTTTTCGCTTTCTGCCTTTACATCGTCAATCTTCTTAAAAAAGGCAACCGGAACAAAGCCTTTTGTGACGATACTTTTGTCGCTTTGCTATGCGTTTTGCGGTTTTTCGGTTATGTATTACACAAATGCTTGGCAGGATACCGTACTTCTTTTTCCGCTATTTATGCTTGCGTGGTATGTGCTTATGAAAAAAAGCAAAATATTGCCTTACATTATAATGGTTGTGCTTAATGTTTTGTGTGGATATTATGTATTCATTTTGCTTATTTTCTATGTCTTCTTCATGAGCTTTTTATATCTCAAAACTGTTGTTGATAAAAAAAGAAGAAAAAGATGTGCATTTGAACTTGGATTGTCAACCGCATTGGGCTTTGGCTTATCGGGGGCAATTCTTTTACCGAAGCTTGCTCAAACCTTTTCAAGCGAACGCTTTTTGAGTGAAACGGGCTTCGATTTTTCACGAATTGTTAAGCAATATCTTGACATAGCGCAAACGACCGTCTGCAAAAGCGATGATAAATGGGCAATGCTATTTTGTGTCTCTCTACCGCTTGCAATGATGATTTTAGGCATAATCGAAAACAGAAAAAACAAGAAAACTAACATATTTTTTGTGTTCAATATCTTGCTTCTTGCTGTGCTAATTGTTTGCGAGGGCGCAAATGCCCTGATGCATTTTGGCGACTATAAATATTTCCCTATGCGAATGGGCTATGCGCTTGCGTTTTCATTTGTTTGGGCAGCAGGATATTATTCAAAATTTTTAAAGTTTAACAAGTTGAATTTTGAAGAAAAATCAGGCAAAAATATATTGCTCGTTTTGTTCAATTTTGTTTTGTTTTTTTGTCTTATGTTTTTAACATATTTCGTGCTTAAAAAGTTTGATAATACTTATGAATTTAAATATTCTGTACTTTATTCGATGCCTATTTTAACGGCACTTTATTTTGTTGTTTTTTATAAAAAAAATAAGATTGTTGATTACAGAGTTGCACTTTCGATTGTTCTTGCCGAAACGCTTGCTTTGTCAACAATATTTATCCCATATTGGCAGACCGATATGCTTGAAAAAGAGCATAATCCGCAGTACATTTCAACATCGCAGTCGCTTGTTAAAAAGCTCGGTATTGAAAGTTCAAAAATTGACAGAATTAAAACCGTCGGCACTACTCTTAATTGCAATTACGGCACGATTATGCAAAGAGCAACACTTGCCGATTGGACGCATCTTATTCCGTCAAATATTCAAAGCTCGCTCATTTCACTCGGATACAGCAGTGAATATACGCGCTTGCATGATAGCGGTGGAACTGCTTTTACCGACGCGATTTTGGGTGTTAAAAATGTTCTTTCCGTCAAAAATGAAAGCCTTGAACTTTATAATAAGATTTCCAAGAAAAAAGGGTATAATTATTACAAATGCAAATATACTTTGCCTTATGCAATGGCGGTGAACAAGAGTATTTTAGACATTGATACTCAAAATTCAAATTGGATTGACCTTAATAATCAGCTTTATAAATCCTTTACAGAAACTAATGAAAATATAGTTGAAAACGGTAATCTTACACTTAAATCAAAGAGCAATAACACGGAAATTTACACTTTCGATTCAAAAAAAGGCAACATATCATATTTCAAACTTGATGGTGCAGTCGGAGTAAGTGTTTATGTTGACGGAGAGGTTTTAAAAATACCGTCAATTGACAGAGAAAAAGCTAAAAAATACCCTGGTAGGTTTAACAGAAATCTTATTTGCCTTGGCGATTTAGGTGATAAAGAGGTTGAAATCAAGCTTGAATTCAAAGAAGGAAAATGCGAAAATAAAAAGAATTTCAGAAAAAATAATTTCGGCAATGATGATATAAGAAACAAGAATTTCGGCGTAGAGATTGGGCTTATGAGCCTTGAAAAGCTCCAAAAGGTTTGCGATATGTACAATTACAAATCGAATGTAAAGGCTGAAAATTACAACTTAAGCGTAAACATAAATGCTAATAATGAACAAAAAGTTTTGCTTTTGCCACTTCAATATAACGGCTGCTGGATTGCAAAGGTAAACGGTAAAAATGAGCAAGTAAAATCTGTACTCGGTTTGATGAGTGCAGTTGAACTTGATAAGGGCGAAAATAATGTTTCACTACATTTTGCACCGACAGGTCTGAAAGCGGGATTGATGATTTCCGGCGTAAGCGTTTTGATTTTTGCTTTGGCGATTATATTGAGAAAGAAAAATAAACTTATGCCAAATGCTGTTTGCGGTTTTGTTTATGCCTTTTACTTTATTTTATTTGTAATTGCATCGGTTTTGGTTTATGTTTTCCCTACGATGTATTTGATTTTTCACTCGTTTTTAAAATGATTTATATATGCTTATCCTAAAAAATCAAAATTTAGTGTAATTTTGTTGCAAAAAAAATAAACATATGATATACTGTGCTTGGTTTGTACTAATTTATAAAATCCATGTTTTTTTGAACATTATATTTTATGGAGGTTTAAAATGAAAGTAGTAATTCTTGCAGGCGGATACGGAACCCGTATCAGCGAAGAAAGTCAAAATAAGCCAAAGCCGATGATTGAACTCGGCGGTTATCCTATTCTTTGGCATATAATGAAAACTTATTCACATTACGGATATAACGAATTTGTAATTTGTGCAGGATATAAGCAATATGCAATTAAGGAATATTTTGCTAATTATTTTCTTCATTGTTCAGATGTTACATTTGACTTTACTGCATCAAATAAAATGACTGTTCACAGCGAACATGCAGAGCCGTGGAAAGTTACTGTTGTTGATACAGGGCTTGATACTATGACAGGCGGCAGAGTAAAGAGAATTCAGGAATATATCGGTGATGAACCGTTTATGCTTACATACGGTGACGGTGTTGCTGATGTAAATATTGATGAACTTGTAAAATTCCATAAGGAACATGGCCACATTGCTACAATGACAGCAGTATCGGTAGGCCAGCGTTTCGGTTGCCTCGGAATTGAGGATGACCTTACAATTTCTTCTTTCAGAGAAAAGAGCGATATGGACGGCAGCCGCATTAACGCAGGCTTTATGGTTCTTGAACCGAAGATTTTTGATTATATCGAGGGCGATTCAACCGTATTTGAAAAAGCACCGCTTGAAACAGTAGCTTCAATGGGCGAGCTTGATGCATACATTCATAACGGTTTCTGGAAGCCTATGGATACACTCAGAGAAAAAATGCAGCTTGAAGAAATGTGGGCAAATGGAACTGCTCCTTGGAAGGTTTGGTAAAAAATATGGATTTATCATTTTATAAAGGAAAAAAGGTACTCGTAACAGGCCATACCGGGTTTAAAGGTTCTTGGCTTTGCAAAATTCTTGTAAATGCCGGTGCGAATGTAGTAGGCTATTCAATCGACCCGCCTACAAATCCAAGCCTTTTTGAACTTTCTGGCATTAAAAATCAAATTACATCATATATCGCAGATATTCGCGACCTTGATAAACTCAAAGAAGTTTTTGAAAAGGAACAGCCTGAACTTGTATTTCACCTTGCTGCACAGCCGATTGTGCGTGACAGCTATAAAATGCCGGTTTACACTTATGAAACCAATGTAATGGGTACGGTAAATATCTGTGAATGTGTAAGGCTTTTTGATTGCGTAAAATCTTTTCTTAATATCACAACAGATAAGGTATATGAAAATCAGGAAACAAATGTTGCATTTACCGAGGATATGCCGCTTGACGGTTATGACCCGTATTCAAACAGTAAATCTTGCTCTGAACTTGTAACTCACAGCTACAAAAAGTCGTTTTTCACTGACGGAAGAGTTGCTGTTTCAACATCAAGGGCAGGTAATGTTATCGGCGGCGGTGATTTTGCTAATGACAGAATCATACCTGACTGCGTAAGGGCAGTTGAAAACGGCGAAACCATTATAGTTCGTAATCCTAATTCAACAAGACCTTATCAGCATGTTCTTGAACCGCTTAAAATTTATCTTATGATAGTTGAAGCACAGTATAAAAACCACGAGCTTGAAGGATATTATAATGTAGGCCCTAATGATTCCGATTGCAGAACTACGGGCGAGCTTGTTACTCTTTTCTGTAAACTTTGGGGTGACGGTGCAAAGTGGAAAGATGTGAGTGAGGCAAATGCACCTCACGAAGCTAATTTCTTAAGGCTTGATACTACTAAGGTTAAAAAAGTTTTCGGCTGGCAACCGCGCTGGAGCGTTGAAGAAGCAGTTGAAAAAATAGTTGAATGGACTAAAGTATATTTTGACGGCGGTGATATTTCTGCTGTTATGGATAAACAAATTGATGAATTTTTTGAATTGGAGGACTGACTGAATGTTAGAAAATAAGACAGAGGCACAGGCAAAAGAAGAAATACTTGCAATGGTTGCAGAATATTGCGATAAATTTAAGGCTAAACCTGAATATAAAGAGGGTGACAGAATTCCTTATGCAAGCCGTGTGTTTGATAATAAAGAAATGACAAATCTTGTTGACTCGGCACTTGAATTTTGGCTTACAGCAGGCAGATATTGCGATAAGTTTGAAAAGGAATTCGGCAAATATCTCGGCGTTAAGTATGTTTCACTTGTAAATTCAGGTTCATCTGCAAACCTTCTTGCTTTTGCTACACTCACTTCACCTCTCCTTGGTGACAGAAGAGTAAACAGGGGTGATGAAGTAATCACGGTAGCAGCAGGTTTCCCTACAACTGTATCTCCTATTATTCAATACGGTGCAGTTCCTGTATTTGTTGATTTAACAATTCCGCAGTACAATATTGACGCTTCACAGCTTGAAGCAGCACTCAGTGATAAAACAAAGGCAGTTATGATTGCGCATACACTCGGTAATCCTTTTGACCTTAAGGCTGTTAAGGATTTCTGTACTAAACATAACCTTTGGCTTATTGAAGATAACTGCGATGCACTCGGCAGTAAATATGTTATTAACGGTGAAGAGAAGTTTACAGGTACAATCGGCGACATCGGTACTTCAAGCTTCTATCCTCCGCACCATATGACTATGGGTGAGGGCGGCGCAGTTTATACTAACGACCCTCTTCTTAATAAAATTGCCCGTTCAATGCGTGACTGGGGCCGTGATTGCGTATGCCCGTCAGGTATGGACAACCTTTGCGGTCACCGTTTTGATAAGCAGTATGGTGAGCTTCCGCTCGGTTATGACCATAAGTATGTATATTCACACTTTGGCTTTAACCTTAAAGCTACTGAAATGCAGGCAGCAGTAGGTTGCGCACAGCTTGAAAAATTCCCTTCATTTGTTGAAAGAAGACGCCATAATTTTGACAGACTTCATAAAGCACTTGAAGCAGTATCTGATAAGCTTATTCTTCCTGTTCCGGCCGAAAACAGCACACCGTCATGGTTCGGTTTTCTTATCACTTGTAAAGAAGGAACATCTAAAAATACAGTAGTTCAGTATTGTGAAGACCACGGTGTTCAAACAAGAATGCTTTTCGCCGGCAATATTACAAAGCAACCTGTATTTGATGAAATGAGAAAATCAGGCACAGGTTACAGAGTTGTAGGCGACCTTTCTGTAACTGACAGCATTATGAATAATACTTTCTGGATCGGCGTATATCCGGGAATGACAGACGAAATGATTGATTATATGGCTAAAACAATTATTGAAGCTGTAAATCTTTAATTTTTAATAAAATTTAACGAGCTTTGCCTTTAAAAAATTAAATTTTTAAAGGTAAGGCTTGCTTTTGTGAATGGAGAATTTAAGAAAATATGAAAATTAAAGTTGCAAATTATATTTCCCAGTTTCTTGTTGACCACGGTGTAAGCGACGCTTTTTCGGTTGTCGGCGGCGGTGCAATGCACTTAAATGACGCTTTCGGCCATCAGGAAGGTTTACACACAACATATAATCATCACGAGCAGGCTTGCGCTATTGCGGCTGAAGCGTATGCAAGACTTGAAAATAAAATTGCGCTTGTTTGCGTTACTTCAGGCCCGGGCGGAATAAATGCGCTCACCGGTGTTTGCGGCGGCTGGCTTGATTCTATTCCTATGTTTATAGTTTCAGGTCAGGTAAAATATACCACTACTTCCCGCTATGCAAAAACTCTTAATCCTGAAATTAACCTGCGTTCACTCGGTGACCAGGAGTATGATATAGTTAAATCTGTTGAAGCTATGACCAAGTATGCAACTATGATTGAAAATCCTATGGATATTCGTTATGCTTGCGAAAAAGCTTGGCATTTGGCAACAACAGGCAGGCCGGGTCCTGTTTGGATTGATGTGCCTGTTGATATTCAAGGTACTGTAATTGAAACAGATGACCTTAAAGGTTATGACCCTGCAAATGATGATGCACTTCTTCCTCCTCCGGTGGCAGAAAGTGAAGTCAAATTTGTTTTGGATGAAATAAAAAAAGCCGAAAGGCCTGTTATTTATGCCGGCGGCGGTATTCGCCTTTCGGGTGCATATGATGAATTCAGAAAAACAATTAAAAAGCTGAATGTTCCTATCGTAACATATTGGAACAGTGTAGACCTTATTGAAAATGATAACGAACTTTATGTCGGCAGGGGCGGTAATATGGGTGATCGCCCGGGCAACTTTGCTGTGCAGAATTCCGATTTGGTTGTTGCAATAGGTACAAGAATTTCAATTCGCCAAGTAGGTTATGGCTATGATACCTGGGCAAGAGAAGCAAAGGTTATTATGGTTGATATTGATAAATCGGAAATGATGAAGCATACCCTTCATGTTGATAAAGCAGTTTGGGCAGACGCTAAAGATTTTCTTGAAAAAGTCAATGAAATTGCCGAAGATAAAGTATTTAATAATCAAAAATGGCTTGATATTTGCCAAAATTGGAAGCATAAATATCCTGTAACTCTTGATAGGCATTGGAATAACGGCGGCGAATTTGCAAATGTGTTTGCATTCATTAAATATTTGAGTGACCAACTTCCTGAAGAAAGCTATACCGCAGTATCAAACGGTGCTTGCTGTGTGGTAGGCCACCAAAATTATACAATTAAAAGCGGCACAAGGTTTATTATAAACAGTGCTATTGCAAGTATGGGATATGGCTTGCCGGCTGCTATCGGCCTTTGTGTTGCAGACGGAAGAAAAGATACAATTTGCCTTGAAGGTGACGGTTCAATTATGATGAATCTTCAGGAACTTCAAACGATTGTTACAAATAATCTTCCTATTAAGCTTTTCCTTATAAATAATCAGGGTTATCATTCAATCAGGCTTACTCAAAATAATATTTTCAGCGAGCATAGTAAGGTTGGTATCGGCCCTGAATCGCACGACCTTTCATTCCCTGAATTTTCAAAGATTGCAGAAGCTTTCGGCTTCCCGTATTACAGCGCGCATAATAATGACGATATGAAAAAAGTTGTTGATGAAGTGCTTGCAAAACCGGGATTTGTATTTTGCGAAATATTTACGGATACAACACAGGTTTGGGAACCTAAAAGCAGTGCAAGAAGGCTTGAAGACGGTACAATCGTCAGCCCGCCTCTTGAAGACCTTGCCCCGTTCTTACCGAGGGAAGAACTTAGAGAAAACCTTTATATTAAACCGCTTGACGGTGAATAATTAAACAGTAAGGGAAAAAGTATGTTAATTAAAATAGCTGCTTGGTGCTGGCACATAATCAAAGCGATTATGAACTGGTTTCGCAAAGTGTTTACTAAAATTACAAAAATTGAAATTAAAGATGATGTTTGGAACGGTTTTGTTCAGTTTGTAAAGTTCGGTTTAGTCGGCCTTTCAAATACTGTTATTTCTTACGCAACTTATTATATACTCGTTCCTTTTAATGTTAATAAATATGTAGCAAGTGTTATTGGCTTTATTTTGAGTGTTGCCAATGCATTTTATTGGAATAACAGCTATGTGTTTAAAAAGGAAGACGAAGAACAGCGTTCACCTGTTCAGGCGTTTATCAAACTTTTCCTTTCATATGCAGGCACAGGCTTGGTTCTTCATAACATTCTTCTTTGGTTCTTTACAAGTATTTGCCACATCAGTGATTATGTAGCACCTGTACTCAACTTGCTTATAACAATACCACTTAACTTTGTGCTTAATAAATTTTGGGCATTTAGAGCAAAGAAAAAGAAGTAAATCAATAATCTAATTTGGAATTTTGTTAAAACAAAGACAATTTCCTTTGGGAGAAATCAATGAGTAAAAACATCAATTTATCTATTAAAAAATCGGATATTATAAATAAAGTGTTTTTTATAGCATTTTTTGTTGATGTTGTAGGCTTGGTAATTGTTTCGCAGTTTACCGACGCAGCAAATTCACTTGCACTTTATATCGGCTTGTCATTTAATTCGTTTACCGACTTTTCAGACACAGTTATGGCGGCACAGGGCAATCCATATGATGTCGGTGTAATTTATCCTCCACTTTGCTATCTTCTTTGCAAGATAATGGGTGGAATGATACCGGGATTTAAGGATTTTCAGGATACTATGGCTCTTCGTGACTCACAAATGGGCAGAATGGTTTACACCTATTTTGTCGTTTTGTGCGTACTAGTTGTATTTTTTGTTATCGTTAAGTTTTGCAAGTATGACAATCTTTATAAAATTTGCCTTAGCCTTGTGATTGTTTTGTCTGTTCCGTTTTTGTCAACTGTTGACAGGGGTAATTTTCTTCTTTTGTGTACGGTTTGCGTAATCGTTTTTGTTGCGTTTTATGACAGCGAAAACAAGTTTGCTAAGGAACTTGCACTCATTTGCCTTGCCGTTGCTGCGGCTATCAAGATTTACCCTGCCGTCCTCGGTTTACTTCTTATTAAAAAAGGAAATACAAAGACTGTTGTTCGCACTGTGATTTACGGCTTGGTTGCATTTGTACTTCCTGCTTTTGCATTTGACGGTTTAACGACTCTTAAAGAAATGGTAACAAACTTAACAGCCGAGTCTAACAAAAATGTGCTTGACCAAAACTCAATAAGCGGTCGTGTTGATTTGCCGACTGTTTTTTTGACATTTCTTTTGATGTTTAAGCATAATTTGTCGCAGGCAACATTTGACATGGTTGAAAAGATTTCTAAAATTGTCGGTCTTCTTTTCTCGGCAGAAATGGTTGTGCTTTCATTTGTCAGCAAGGACAAGTGGAAAAAGGTGCTTGCACTTACTTCAATTATGCTCGTTTTGCCATCGTTTTCATATGAATATTGCTTGATTTCATATCTTGCACCGCTCCTCATTTTCCTTGTAAGTGACCATAAGAAATTTGATTGGCTTTATGTAATTGCTTTCTTTATTATGACTGTCCCATTTGCATTTAATCCTAACAGTTTCTTCGAGGGTGTTTACGGCTACGGGGTAAGAGGTGTTGTAGTGCTTGAAAATATAGGTCAGGCATTTATGTTTGCTATTTTGCAGATAGATTTCATTGTTGAAATTATAAAAAATTCAAAAAAGAAAAAAGTGAGGTAGCATCATGAAAAAAGCGATAGTTACAGGTGCTACCGGTGCAGTCGGTACAGCACTTGTAAATAAACTCATAAGCGAAAATGTTGAAACACTTGTTTTAGTTCGCAAGGGTGGCAGGGTAAATAAAATTCCCCAAAACCCACTTGTTAAAATTGCATATTGCTCGCTTGATGAAATGGCGGATTTTCAAAATACAGATAATGAAAAGTATGATGTAATGTTTCATCTTGCGTGGGCAGGCCCTTACGGTAAAGACAGAAACGATATGTTTCTGCAAACCGATAATATTAAAAATGAGCTTGAAGCAGTTAAGCTTGCAAAAAGGTTTGGCTGTGAAACATTTGTAGGTGCAGGAAGTCAGGCTGAAAACGGCAGGCTCAAAGACGGTGAAAAAGTTTCACCAACTTCACCCACAAATCCGGATAACGGCTATGGAATTGCAAAGCTTGCGGCAGGTAAAATGAGCAGAATTTTATGTTCTCAGCTTGGAATGAAGCATATTTGGTGCAGAATTTTATCGGCTTACGGTCCGGGCGACGGTGCGCATACTATGGTTATGAGTACGATTATAAAATTCTTAAACGGGGAAGATTGTGATTTTACCCCCGGTGAGCAGAAATGGGATTTCCTGTATAATGGGGATATTGCAAATGCATTTTATCTTGCAGCCGAAAAGGGCAAAAACGGTGCGATTTATACCCTGGGTTCAGGCAAAACAAAGAGCCTTAAGGATTATATAACAACTATTCGTGATATTGCCTGCCCGAGTGCAAAATGTAATTTCGGTGCAGTCGATTATTTTCCGAATCAAGTAATGTATCTTTGCGCAGATATTGAAGATTTAAAAAGAGATACCGGTTTTGAGCCGCAAGTCGATTTTGAAACAGGTATTAAAAACACGGTTGAATGGTATAAAATGGCATTTTTAAAAAGAGGAGAAATTCAATGATAGCAGATACCTTACTTATTCCTTTTATATTATTGCTAGTTTGTGGTATGAAGTTTTCAAATTCAGGAAACAATTATTTTTTTGACGATTATTTATCACCGCAAAATACAAAGGTATTAAAAGGAATATTTGCAGTAGCAGTCGTTATATATCATCTTGGAATGATAACAAATAATGCAGGGAGTAAAATTCTTATTCATTGTTCGGGTGATTTTGCTGTTAAGTTTTTCTTCTTTTGTTCAGGCTATGGCTTGCTTACTCAGTATAAAAAATATCAAGCAAGAGGTGTAGATTATACTAAAGGATTTTTAGGCAAGCATTTGCCGAAATTGCTTGTTCCTTTGCTTGTGTTAACTGTTATTTATACATTCTTTTTTATAAATGAAGGCTCCTATTACGGAAGTTCACCATTTACTTTTAATCTTGTTGTTAACTTGTTTTTAAATAACGGTCTTTATGTTGTTTATAATGCGTGGTTTATTTTTGAACTGGTGCTTTTATATATTGTATTCTTTTTTAGTTTTCACTTTGGAAAGAAAAATGGTGGAATACAATGTTGCGTAATTTTAACGCTTGTTTTAATGTGTGCGTTTTATATGCTCAATACTTATAAAGCGTGGTCAAACTTTTGGTACTATTCCACATTTGCTTTTGCAGTCGGCGTTATTTATGCCGAATATAAGACAAATATCGATGCATTTTTGAAAAAGCATTTTAAAGCGGTTACATATATATTGTTCCCGATGCTTATTTGTACTATGGTTGCATTTTTCGCAGTAAAAAAAGAAATTGAAAATAATGCAGGAATTACATCTGCTGAAAACATTATTTTGACTCCGCTCTTTTTGCTTTCTCTTATGGCTTTGCTTACTAAAATTCAACCTGGTTGCAAGAAGTTTTGGTCGTTTATCGGCGAAATATCATATGAACTTTATTTGGTTCACGGTTTGATGTATTTACTTCTTCACTCAAGCGTAATCAATGTTAAAAGCCAAGTTGTTTTTGTTTTCGGCGTTATGGCTTTAAGCATAGTTGCGGCTATAATTATTCATTATATTGATTTTGTTATTTTAAAAATATATTTTTTTGTATATAATTTATTTCACAAAACAGATAAAAAGAGGTCGTAAATTATGGAAAAGAAAAAAATAGGTATTATGATTCCTTGCTACAATGAGCAGGAAAATATTGTTCAAATTTGTAATGCCGTTGTAAAAGAAATAACTGAAGAACTTCCGCAATATGATTATGAAATTCTTATTATGGATAACTGTTCTACGGATAATACGCGCCCTCTCATCAGGGAAATTTGCAAGAAAAATCCGAAAATTAAAGCTATTTTAAATGCTAAAAATTTTGGGCAGTTTAACTCACCTTATTACGGAATGCTTCATGTAGACGGGGACTGCGTAATTCCTATTTGCGCCGATTTCCAAGACCCTGTTGAGATGATACCGAAATTCATTCACGAATGGGAAAACGGATATAAAATTGTTTGCGCAATTAAATCATCAAGTAAAGAAAATAAACTTATGTATTGGGCAAGAAGCTGCTATTATAAGATGATTAAGAAAATGTCATCAGTTGAGCAGATTGAGCATTTTACAGGTTTCGCTCTTTATGATAAAGCGTTTATTGATGTACTTAAAAATCTTAATGACCCAACACCTTTTATTCGCGGTATTGTTGCCGAGCTTGGATTTAAGAGAAAAGATATTGAATTTGAGCAACCGAAGCGTAAAGCCGGCAAAACTCATAATAATTTCTATTCTCTTTATGATGCGGCAATGCTTTCATTTACTTCTTACACAAAAATGGGATTAAGAATTGCAACCTTTGCAGGTTTCGGAATCGGTATTTTAAGCTTTTTAATTGGTATTATTTACCTTATTATGAAACTTATTTGGTGGAATAGATTCCCGGGCGGTACTGCACCGGCAATTATTTGCTCAATGTTCCTCGGCGGAATTCAGCTTTTCTTCCTCGGCTTTTTGGGCGAATACATTATGAGTATGAATGCAAGAATTATGAATCGACCTCTTGTAGTTGAAGAAGAACGAATAAATTTTGATGATGACGATAAAAAATTGATTGATGAGGACAAAGATGAAAAAAAATAAGCTGAAAAAAGATAACTTACTTACAATTGATAAACTGTATTTTGCTTTGTCATTTTTGCTTATTGCAGTTGCATTTCTTGTAATTGTGTTGAGTAGGGGTAAAGCGTTTGACAATTTGTTTTGGCACGGCAAGTCACTTGGATTTTATCCTGACCTTTTTGAAAGTGTAATTCACGCAAGAACGAGAAATCCGTACAAGCTTGACGCTATTTATCCTGCATTTGCATATTGCTTGATTTATTTCTTCAATTTCTTCATTCCAGGCACGTATAAGAATAATTTTGACGATTTGCAAAAGCTTTGTGACCAAAGCGAAACTTTCGTTATTGCGCATATTTTCTATGCAATGATAACTCTTGCACTTGCTTATTTTATAATCAAATCGTTTGGTGAAACAAAGTATAAGGGCAAATATGCACTTGTGCTGATTTTCTTTACCTCTTCGCCGTATATTTTCCTTATTGAAAGAGGTAACACGGTTATAATTACAATTCTCTTTTTATTTGTTTATGTTCTTTTCTATAACAGTGAAAACAAGGTGTTAAGAGAACTTGCACTCATTTGCCTTGCTTGTGCAGCCGCTATGAAACTTTATCCTGCGCTTTTCGGTTTACTTCTTTTGTCCGATAAGAAGTATAAAGAGGCAGTAAGAGCAGTGATTTACGGCATTGTTTTGCTTGTTGTTCCGTTCTTCTTTATGGGCGGCGTAGGTCAAATACCTCAAATGCTTAAGAACTCACTTACACTTAACAACAATACATTGTCTGGCAGTACAGGCTTTGGCTACGGCTTTAAGGTAAATGCCACAAGCTCAATAGGCAGTATTTTTGACTGGCTTTTTGCTAAAAACTATACCGTTTATATTAAGATGCTTGTATACTTTTTTGTCGTACTTCTTCTTGTCGGTTCACTTTTTATCAAGAAGAAGTGGAAGAGAATTGCGGCAATCAGCCTTGTTGTAATTCTTATGCCTGACTTTAGTTTTATTTATAATGTGATTTATCTTATTATTCCGCTTATTTTCTTTATTAAGGATGTTAAGGGTAAAAAGATAACATTTTTAAATACAATTTATATGCTTTGCTTTGTCGGCGCTTTTGCTCCATTACCGTATGGTGATATTTTCCGTTCGGTAGGCGGATATAACAATATGAATGTAGGTACGATGATATCTTCATTAAGTTTGATTTTGCTTGCGCTTTTCCTTACAGGCGAAGGTGTGTACAAAATGTTCAAGCAAAGCAAGAAAATTATTGTTTGTGGTACACTCGTTTTTGCACTTATCTTTGGCGCTGTTCCCTATGTACTTGCAGACAATAGTGAACCTGAAATTCAAACAATTAAATCAGTATGGCAGCTTAACGATAGTGAAAAGTCACAGGTAAGTGATATGTATAACTTTGTTAAGGACGATGTTAAAAAAGACGACGAGGTTCTTTGTTTCCCTAAGGTTGACTCGCTTTCCGACTTTGATAAGCTTAACAATCATTTGTGGTACAGCAGTGTTGAAGCTAAAGATTCAATCACAGCTACTCGTGTATTTAAAAAGCATATGCCAAAGTATGTTGTGCTCGATTTGTCTAATTATTCAAATTATATGCAACTCATTAAGTCAAAGGATATCACCGATACTCAATACGACTCATTGATGTCAATGCAAAATGGAATTTTGAAATTCCTTAATAAGTACGATTATAAGGTTGTTAAATATGTTAAGACCGAGAACAACAGATATATTGCTCTTTGGGAAAATGGTGACAGCGTAAGCAAGGACGAGGAAAACTTTTGGAATGACGGCGGTGACGGTACAAGAGAAAAGCCGTATATCATTTCAAGTAGTGAAAGCCTTGTTGAGTTTAGTGATGTAACTAATTGCGGTAAAACCTTTGAAGACGAATTTGTTGCTTTGTCAAATAATATTGATATGTCGGATGTCGAAAAGTTTACACCGATTTCAAGATTTGACACAATTGGAATGTTCAAGGGTGTATTCGATGGTAATGGTAATACAATTTCAAATCTTAATATGAAATACAGTATGACTACAAAGGCGAACGATGCGTCAAATATTGCATTTATCAATAACCTTTATGGTACTCTTACTAATCTTAAGATTGAAAATTCTATATTTACAGGCTACAATGCAGCAGTATTTGTGAGAACAAGTAACCGTGATAAAACAGCTATTGTAAACTGTGTTTCAAGCGGTAACAATGTTAAGGCAACTAACAGAGCCGGTATATTCGGTGATAAGTACGGTGCTGTTATCGTAAACGGCATTTCTTATAACGATACTGTTTCAGGTGTTAAGAATGAAGGCTTTATTGGTGTTAAGAATGCATCGGCAGACATCAGAAACTGCTATACGACTACAAGCGATTCACGAAATTATGCAACAAGCGTAAGCATTGATTATATTAACTCTCAAGCTATTGTTTCAACTCTTAACGAGTCTGCAACAACTTTCAAAACATATCAGTTTGAAACTAATAAGAAAGCCAAAAAGCTTAAAAAGAAGTATAAGATTGCCGAATATAATCAGTGGCAAATCAAAGATGGAAAGCTTGATTTTGTAAAATAAGGAGTATGAAAATGAAAAGAATTTTGACATATGGTACTTTTGATTTGCTTCACTACGGTCATATTCGTCTTTTAAAAAGGGCAAAAGCAATGGGGGACTATCTCATTGTTGCCCTTTCAACTGATGAATTTAATGCCGGCAAGGGCAAAAAAGCGTATCACACATATGAAACAAGAAAGAAAATGCTTGAAGCAATCAGATATGTTGACCTTGTAATTCCGGAAGAAAGCTGGGAGCAAAAAATCAATGATGTAAAAGAGTACCATGTTGATACCGTTGTTATGGGCGGCGATTGGGCAGGAAGTGACAAGTTTGATTATTTAAAAGATTATTGCGAACTTGTATTTCTTGACAGAACACCGGGTGTATCAACAACTCAAATCAAGAAAGACCTTGGGCTTCAAGAAGCTATTGTCGGTGTTGATCAACTCCCGGGCGAGCCGGAAGAATAAGCAGTTAAAAGGTTTTGTTAAAGATGATAAAAAATTTATTTAACAAATATAAAGAAATCATAAGCTATTTGTTTTTCGGCGTGATGACAACCCTTGTTAACTTTGTTTCGTTTTGGGCATTTAACAAAATTTTAGGTGAGAGCCTGTATTTAATCAGCAATGTAATTGCTTGGGTTATCTCTGTGGTTTTTGCATATGTTACAAACAAACTTTGGGTTTTTGAATCAAAGAGCTGGAAGTTTAGAGTTTTACTCAAAGAAGTTCCTGAATTTTTTGCTGCAAGAGTTTTCAGCTTGTGCGTTGAAGAATCCGGCTTGTGGTTGTTTGTTGATAAACTTGGGTTTGATAAGTTTTCATTTTTGTTATTTGAATTTAAAGTTACAGGTAAGCTTATTGCAAAAGTACTGCTTGCTGTAATTGTTGTTATACTGAATTATTTTTTTAGCAAGTTTATCATCTTCGCTAAAAGGAATAAAGATAAATCTAACACTCAGTAAAGAAGTAAATAAAAAAGCGCTCTCTTGGTGTGAATTGTGCATCAGCAGGGTGCTTTTTTTCTATCTGCTTAATCTGTGGGCAATCTTAATTCGGGCATACTCGGCAGATTTTTCTTTTATTTTCAGTATGGATTTTCGTATTTTGTTGACAAAATTTGTAATAGTGGTATAATTAAGCTTGTATGGTTTGAAAGAAATCAAGCCAAAGAATTACGCTAAGTGTAATGGAGGAAAAATTATGAACATCTTTATGATTGGCGGTACAGGCCTTCTTGGCTGTGAAGCCGCAACCCAGCTTATCAAAATGGGTCACAAAGTAACAAGCGTTGCTTTGCCTCCACTTCCTCAGGGTGCTCCAATTCCTGAAGAAATGGAAATTGTTTTTGGCGATATTAACAAAAAGAGCGATGAAGAAATTATGGAGCTTCTCAACGGTAATGATGTATTCATCTATGCTGCCGGTGTAGATGAAAGAGTTGAATTCCCTGCTCCTGTTATGGATTATTATGATAAATTCAACAATGCTCCGCTTAGAAGAATTTTCCCTCTTTGCAAAAAAGCAGGTGTTAAGAGAGCAGTAGTTCTCGGTTCATACTTTGCTTATCTTACAAAGAGCAGACCTGATATGAGACTTCAGCAGAGAAACCCTTACTTCAAGGCAAGAATGATTCAGGAAGACATTTGTAAAAATGCTGTTGATGATAACTTCTCAACTTGCGTACTTGAACTTCCTTACATCTTTGGTACTCAGCCTGGCAGAAAGCCTGTATGGACTATTCTCATTGAGCAGCTTAAGATGATGGACAAGCTTCCGTTCACTCTTTATCCAAAGGGAGGTACTGCAATGCTTACTTGCCGCCAGGTAGGTCAGGCTATCGCAGGTGCAGCTGTAAGAGAAAAGGCAGGATTTGAAGCAATCCCTGTTGCTATGTATAATATGAAATGGGATAAGTTCCTTAAAATCGTTTACGAAGCAAGAGGAATGGGCCCTAACAGAAAGATTGTCGGCGTTCAGCCTTGGATGATGAAAATGGGTATGATCGGTATTGCCAAGGATTATAAAAAGAGAGGCATTGATTCAGGTATGGACCCATTCAACCTTCCTGATATTATGAACCTCGACCTCTTTATTAACAATCAATATACTAAAGAACTCGGCGTTCAGGAAGATGATATTGAAGCAGCAATTACTGATTCAATCCGTGTATCTCAGGCATCATACGACGGTAAGGTTAAGCTTCTTGAAATGAAGGGCGAATAATACATTACATAACAAAAAAAACCAAGGATTTATATCCTTGGTTTTTTATTTTACCGATTTTTTGAATTGATATGATTTTTAAGCACAAGATTTATATATTGTGAAAGCGAACGGTCATCACATTCCGCCTCATATTTAATCTTTTCCAGAATGTCGGCGTCAATTGTTATGCTTATTTTTTCCTTAAGCGGTTTCAATGGCTTCATTTTGTCGCATCTCCTAATATATAATATCCTTTGGTTAATGAGATTATACTATAAAAAAGTATTTTGCATTGACAAGTAGGATAAAGTAGGATAAAATAAGATTGATTTAAAGTTTATTTTATCAAATTCAGGCTTTAAATTTTAGGAGGTAGAATATGAAAAAGAAAGCCATTATTTCAGCAGTGGCAGGTGTGATTATTGTGCTTGTGGGAATTATAGTATTCCTGCTTGTTAGAGGGCACTTCCCTGATGACACAAAGGAAAAAACAACGCTCAAAAACGAAACAGGTGTAACGGTTGAGCAAGCGTCAATCAGCTTTGCAAATATGAAGCTTGATAACGATAAACTACACTTTACAGATGAGCAAAAAGAAGTTTTAAAATACTTTGATAATGATTATTTTAAAGTATATTCGTATGAGGATTTGCAAAGATATCCCGACGTTTACAAGGGTGCACAAATCGAAATCGGCGCAGTAGTCGAAAAAATAATCAAATCTACAGATGACGAATACGAACTTCTTGTAAAAACAACAGGTCCTTTCAGTATGGAGGATTGGGGTGTTAATGTTGATTTACCGGATGACTATGCAGTTATCAAGGGTAAACAAACGTCAAAAAGAATTATTGAAGGCGACCGACTTAATGTGTACGGCTCTTATAAAAGCATAGACACATACACGGTTGACGGCAAAAGCTATACAGTTCCGACTATAAAGGTTTATAATGTAACAACAGACGACAAACGCTTCGACCTTGACACAATCAAAAAGGTTGCAACGTACATTTTCGGTCCCGACATCAAGCTTAGCAATCCCAACAAGGACAGTATGGTTACTTGGTTTTATTCATACCTTGTAACGCTTGACAATCAGTCTAATGATAATTTCAAAAGTTTTGTATTTTCTCAGGAATCCGGCTTTGTTTCCGATTTAAGAAATTTCGGTGATGACAGTTACGGCTCTCGCCTGCTTTATATTGCTGCGGATTTGGAGCATTACTTAATCACGGTTTATGACAAGGACACAAAGATTATGAACCTTGAATATTACGACAAGGATTTGAAAAAGCTTTGGAGCCGTGAATTTGAGGACGTAACTGACTTCCCAATGGACTACACAAGCGACGAAATAATGCTTGTTGCCGACAATGACCTTTATGTAATCAATACAAAAGACGGCAAGGACAAAATCGAGCCAACCTTTGTTGGTGAAAAGGTCAGGGTTATTATGGCAGACGACGGTGCAGTCCTTATCAGCAAGACTAAAAAGGATTTAGTAACCAAGGTTGACAAAAAGGGCAAGATTGTTTGGTCAATCGATGCTAAATACAGTATTTTGAATAACAGCGACGATGCTTATTATGACAGCGCAAACAACAATATCAACGGTTTGCAGGTTATAAACGGTAATTACGTTTTATCCTACAACGGCGACGACGGCAGTCAAAAAGACGAAAACGAATATAACTTCGGAGTGGGCACTTGCTATCTTGTTTTCGACAAGGACGGAAACATCATTCTTGAAGAACTTGAAGAAAAAAAGACTGACAACGGCAATGACGAGGAAGCCTATACCGAAAATTATGACGACTACGACGAAGAAAACTATTGATAAGGAGAAAATATAATGAAAAAATTATTAGCATTAGTTTTATCATTGATTATGATAATGACTTCGGTTTTTATTGTCCCATTCAGCGCACAGGCAGAGCAATATCCGATTTTGCCTATACCCGGAACAATCAGCACGCAATGTCTTACAAATGAAAGTAAATATGTTTCAGGAAATGAAAAAGGCAGAATTAATTATACATATAATGTTCCAAGTGCAGGTACGCTTCGACTAAACATAAATGCCACTCTTGCAGGGTATGACAAAGACGGTCAATTTAGTATGCGCTTTGAAACAAGTTTTTCAAACACAAAATTTTATTCAGATTTTGAAAGCGGATTTAAAGGATATATAAACGATTACATTGAATATGATATATTACCGGGTACATATACGCTTACGTTTTTTTCTTACGGAAACGAATCTCCTGTTAATTGCACAATTTCAACAACATTCACTTCTAAAGCACAAAGTTTTTATGCAGATAACAATACTGTTACAAATGTAATCGCTTACGGTAATGAAATATCCCTTGACAAAAGATATTATGGCGTATTTCCTGCTGCCGTTAAAGAAAACTATACAAGTGATTATATGGACATCACCAAAGCGAAAACATCTTTTTCGTACAAATTCAACTTCAAATTCGACGGCGGCAATTTATATGCCGGATTTGAGGGAGAAAGAGAAAGTCAATTATATCCGAATAGCGACTATACACATATGTCTGACGCATTTTATTTATATGACGGAAATGGACATACTGTTTGGCCTTCTAAATATAATTATGACAATTTATTATACGAAAATTTAAAAGCAGGAGAATATTTTATAGCTATCAAGGATTGGGCTGGTCCTTACAGTTTTTACCTAACACAAAACTTGTATAGATTTTATAGAGCCGAAGCGAATGCAAACAATCCGCAAACCAAAAAGAAAATTACCAAGCCGAAAAAGGCAAAAATCAAAAAGGTTAAAGGCTATAAAAAGGCGTTAGAAGTAAGCTATGCAAAGGTAAGCGGTGCAAGCGGATATCAACTTCAGGTTGCGACCGAGAAGAAATTTAAGAAAAACAAGAAAACTGTTACCGCAAAGAAAAGCAAAACAAAGGTTAAAATCAGCAAATTAAAGAAAAAGAAAAAATATTATGTTCGAGTTCGTGCTTACAAAAGCGCATCGGGCAAAAAGGTTTACGGTGCATGGAGCAAGGTAAAAACCGTTAAAACCAAATAAAATCACAAAAGAAAAAGCAAGGAGTGTTTCCTTGCTTTTTTGTTTGCCATACGATATTTTATTGATTATTCGTTGCTTTCTTGCCCGTATTCACCACAAATTGAGTATGGCAGTGTGGGCAGGTTACATTTATTTTGCCCTTATGGCGAGGGAGGCGAAGCGTTTTTTTGCAATTCTTGCATTTTACGAATTTATGAGTTTTGCGCTGCTTGAATTTATCGTTTTGAAATTTGAAAAAGCCTTTAATTTTGCCCCAAAATTGAAGCCAGCTTGCATTTTCCTGCCTTCTTGCTTCAATGTTTTTTGAAAACACCCTGAAAAAAGCATAAACGAGCAAAACAAATCCCATTACTTCAAAAGCATAATAGGTTATTTTTGATACCCTATAAAATAAATTTGCTAAAATAGTAAATACAAAAAAGAAAATCAAAAGTGCTCTGTAAAGTTTATCTACGCCATATCTGCCAACCATAAACTGCTGAAATTTATATCTCTGTTTTCTGAAAAATTCTTTCATATCTTTTACCTCTACTGATTATGCGCTTCACCGTTTTGTGAGCCGAAATAGTTTGAAGCATCATTTGAATCTGAACTGTTTTCGGAATCATTACCGAACTCCTGCGACTGAGAATATGACTGCCTGTAATGCGGTGTGTAATAATATGTTTTTGATGAATAAAACAAGCCGCTCACAAGCGATATTATAAGCCTGATAATAAAAATAATAAAAATTATTCTCAATATTCTGCCAAGGCAACCGCCGCGCCTTACTTTATACGCTCTGCCACGGCTTTGCCTTTGGGAAGGGTTGTAATTATAAGTATATGTTTGCGAACCTGCTGTATCACCAAAATCAAAAAAGCTTGAAAACGGGTCTTTTTTGAGTGGGTTGATACCGTTTGTAATATCAGTATACGCTTGGTGATAAGTCATATTGTCCGGCTCTTTTGCATAAGCTGAACGAATATGGTCTTGCGCAATATTCCACTGCCCTATTGAAGCATTGGCAAGCGCAGAAAGATAGTACCAGCGAGCATTTCTGTTCTCAATACTGTTGAGCAAATTGATTGCCTGTGCATACTGCCCGGTGTTAATAAACTGCGTTACGGAATTTAGATAATCCGGCGCAGAGTTTGCGCTTTTATCGGCTTTTGAGCCAAACGGGGAATAATATTCACTTTGATTTGCCGAGCCGTTTTTAATTTGGTCATATGCCGAATTTATTTGCGACATTTTTTCCTCGGCGTTTTTATCGTTAGGATTAAGGTCGGGATGATACTTTTTAGCAAGCTTTTTGTATGCCTTTGTACATTCATCAAGGCTCGCACCGTCAGGCACACCCAGCACCTTGTATGGATTAGTTATCATATTAGTTCCTCAATAATTGATTTTATAGAATCTTACCATAGAATTTTTACGCCTTTATTAACAAACTCGGTACAAGGAATAAACATTTATATTGAAATTTATAGATGAATTTGGTAGTATAATATAGTATAAATAATATTTGGAGGTTTAAGCATTATGTATCCTATTTTGCTTACTCTGGGTGAAAATATTGATAAAGTCTTTTCATCCTTTGATTTGTGGGTGTTCCACTTTTTCGGCTCAATGCAATGTACTTTTCTTACATATGTTGCAAAATTTTTCACAACCTTTGGTGATGAGGGTTTCATTATTCCGCTCGTAGTTTTGGGAATAGTTCTTTGCTTTTTCAAAAAAACAAGGAAGTTTGGCTTTTCAATTATCATCGCTGTTGTAATCGGCACACTTGTTACCAATATTGTGGTTAAGCCTATGGCACTTCGTATAAGGCCATATAATACGCTTCAGGGCAACTCTGATTATTGGAATTGGTATATCGGCGCAGGCGCACTCAGCGAAAGCGACTATTCATTCCCGTCAGGCCACACAACAGGTGCTTTTGAAGTTGCTACCGCTTTATTCCTTTGCTTTAAAAGTGAGAAAAAGAAAATTGCTTATATTTTCCCTGCAATAGCAATTTGCACAATGGGAAGCAGAGTATATCTTATGGTGCACTATGCATCAGATGTACTTGCAGGCCTTGTAGTAGGTATCGTTGCCGGAATACTCGGTTACCTTATTGCAAAATTCATTGTTAAGTTTATATTTGAAAAAACCAAGCTTGATAATATCGACGCCGCAAAGCTTTTCAAAAAATTAACTGAAAAAACCAACGGTAAGCTTGCACCTGTGGCAATAATTCTTGCAGTTGTCTGCATTTTCCTTTATGCTTTCATTCCAAGCCTTACTGAAGGCGGCGACAAAGCTGTAAGATGCGCATATAATGAAGAATACGATTGCTATAACGAAGCAAGGGTTGATGATAAAGATTACCCTGCAATTGACGGAAAAAATTATTGCAAAATCCACTGGAAACAATTAAACGATATTAAAGAGTAATTAAAAAGAAAAAATAAAGCCGATATTCCCAAAGCGGAATATCGGCTTTTGTTATATCATATTTTACTTTCTGCGTGATGCAAGGTCAGATGAAATCTTTGCTTTCTTTTCGCCTACTATATCATACTTAAACATAGGAACGATTGAAAGAAGAGCAAGTATACCCGGAAGTGCAGTATAAGCAAAGAAGATAATATCTTTAGTCTTGGTTGTAAATGTACCTGCCGAAAGAGATTCATAATAGCCTGATTTTTGAACAAAGATAAGGCCTACTGCTGTGCCGAGTGCAAGGCAAACCTTAATAGTAAGAGTAAGGATCGAGTAGCAAGCACCCTCCATACGCTTACCTGTTTCATGCTCGTAATAATCAACTGTGTCTGCTGTCATAATCATCGGCATAAGAGTAACTGCACCAAACTGCAAACCGATAAGGAAAAGTGACGCATAGAAAAGAACGGTAAGCACCATATTTTTAGGTGATTGGAACCAGAAGTGGCCGATTACAAATGAGAAAACAGAAGCGGCAAAGCCATAAACCGAAAGAAGAATATACGCATTTCTTTCATTAAGCTTTTTAATAAGAAGCGGGCAAAGAGCCATACTTATCATTGAGCCGACTGCTGTAACAATACCCAAAACAGCCACAAGGTTTTGGCTGCCTAATATAACTGTTGCTGCCTGAACCTGAATACCCATTGCCATCTGCCTGCCGAAGCCGAGGAAATAAGAAATAATAACAAGCATAAAAGGTTTATTATTCTTAAGTGCGGCAACCATATCTTTAAAAGTTGTTTTTTCCTGTGCTGTGTTTGTTACTCTCTCTTTATTTATAATAGGGATAAGAGCGAATAAAACGCAGCCCAAAATTGCGGTTAAAAGGGCTGTGAAAAAATACTCTGTGCTAATCATAGGAGTGTCGGTTTCTCCGCTTTTAACAAATACCTTTGAACCGCCCGGAATAATAAGGCATACGATAGGAACGATTACAACGCAAGCTGAAAAACCTATCTGTTTAAAAGTATTTGAAATTGAAACAACATTTGTTCTTTCAGTTGGGTTAGGTGTTAAAACCGAAGCAATACCCTGTGACGGAACATCACCCATAGTCATCGCAATACTCCAAACAAGATATGTAAGGAATATCCAAACATAAAGGCCGACACCCTTAAAAGGAACTTTAACAAATACAATTGCGGTAAAAATAAGAAGCGGTGCAATTGAATATAAAATCATTGATTTGAATTTGCCAAGCTTGCTGTGTGAGCGGTCAACAAGGTTACCTACAACCGGGTCGGCAACTGCCGATACGATTTTTGCAACTAAAATAAGAATTGCAACCAAGCTTACATTTGCCCCGAGTATCGAACCGTCAAATTCTGCCTGATATGAATTAAGAAGCCCAACTATTGCCTGAAAGCCAAAAAGGCCGAGCGAATATGCCGCTACTTCTTTAAACGACATATGTTTTGTTTTTGTAATATCTTCCATAATTGCCTCCAAAAAAGATATTTAAAGCATAAAAGGGCGGAAGCATCACCATTGATACTTCTACCCTTTTTAAACAATCTAATCAATCATCGAATACTTCGCTGAAAAGGTCAATATCAGCCATCTTCATAATTGCAGAGAAAAGCTCTGAACCTGCAACAGGAAGAAGCCTGTTAAATATTGACATTGCGTGTGCATCTAAACCGTGAACCATCATTGGCCTTTTATGCTCAATACCGAACATAATCATTTTAACCATAAGGTCACAATCAGTTGAAATCATATCCATAACCTTTTGGCCCTTACCGCCTGCATTAGACTGGTCACGGAAAATATCTGTTTTAGTAAAGCCAGGGCATACAAGGCCAACATAGCACTTACCCTTGAATTCAACCCTAAGTGCTTCAGTGAAGCCCTTGAGTGCTGCCTTTGATGAACTGTACATTGATGTACCTGCCAAAGTCATAAGAGCGGCAGATGAATCAACATTGATGATACCTGGATCATCCTGAGTTAAAAGAACAGGTAAAAATGTTTTAACACCGTAAACACAAGAATAGAAATTGATGTTCATTGCTTTTTCAATTTCTTCATATGAATATCTGTCAAATCTCTTAAATTTAGGAAGAATACCTGCGTTGTTAACAAGAACTGAAGGAACAATGCCCTCTTCTTCAAGCTCACTTGCAAAACTTTCCCAAGCTTCTCTTGATGATACATCAAAAAGCTTGTAAGAAAATTGGTCTTTATACATAGGACCGAGTTCTTCAATAAATTTAAGCATTTTTGCTTCATTTCGTGCAACACCTACAACACGGCAGTTATGCTTTTTAATAAGTGTAGCTGCAATGCCTGCGCCCATACCGCCGGAAGCACCTGTAACAATTACAGTTTTACCGTTGAGCCAGTCACCGCAAAGAGCTTTAGTATAATCACTCATAAATAGTTGTCCTCCTATTTCAAAATACTTAATTATTATACAATAGTTTTTAAAACTAATCAATAGCTTTTATTCTAATTTTTTACAGCAAAAAAGATAGGTACAAATCTATTGTAAACCTATTACAATATTTTAGTTGACAATAAAGTTCTTTGGTGGCATAATCATTAAGAAAATTTATTATTGAAAGGCAAAATTATGAGCGAAACAACTAATCAAAATTCAAACACAAAAAACAGAAACAAAATTTTAAGCATTGTATATATCGGCATATCAGCGGCGCTGATTGCAATCTGCTCCTGGATTCAAATTCCGCTTACAGTTCCTATCACATTGCAAACTATGGGCGTATGCCTTGTTTCAGGCCTTTTAGGTTTTAAGCGCGGTACACTTGCTACACTTGTTTACATTCTTTTAGGTGCAATCGGTGTTCCTGTATTTGCAGGTTTTTCGGGCGGACTTGCAGTAATCCTCGGTTCAACCGGCGGATACATCATCGGTTTCATATTCACAGCGTTGATTGTAGGCTTTGTATCTGATAAATTCAAGGGCAAGCTTATTCCTCTTATTATATCAATGGTAATAGGAATTCTTGTTTGCTATGCTTTCGGTACAGCTTGGTTTGCTGTGGTATATAACAGAGCAAACGAGCCTGCTTCACTTGCTACCATTCTTGGCTGGTGCGTAACTCCGTTTTTAATTCCTGACGCTGTTAAAATCGTTATTGCCGCAATACTTACCAACAGGCTTAAGAAATTTATAAAATAAGTATGGAAATAAGATATCACCATATTTTATGCCTGCCGCGATTTCAAGGAAAAGGATACAGCGCAGACTTTTGCAAAAATATGGCAAATGTTAAAAAGAGATATAATAATGAAAAAATATCTTTTGTTGAACGGTGCGATGAAGTTTGCACCCACTGCCCAAATAACAAAATGGGCAAGTGCGAGGAAGAAGAAAAAGTAAAAAGTTACGACAAAAAGGTTAAAGAGCTAATATCCCTTGGCAAAAAGCCAACGCCTAAAGAAGTTTGCAGTGACTGCAAATGGTATTATATCTGTAAAAATATTGAATAACTATTGAAAAACGCATAGCTATATAGTAGAATTAAACCATTAAATTTATAGGAGATTTGCTATGCATTTACTTGAAATAGACAAAGAAAATTATATAGGTCAGGCTGACCCGTTTATTTTTGAATCAAACGGTAAATTTTATATCTACACCACCGGTGATGACGGAATTTACGCTTATGAGGCTGATGACCTTTTCGGCAAATGGAACTTTTATGGCAGAGTTTTCACATATGACGGAAACAATGTTCATGATTTCTGGGCACCTAGTGTAATTGAACTTGACGGTACATATTATATGTACTGCTCATTTGAATATTTTGATGATGAGCCTGATAAAGGCGGACATCATCAGGCAATGTTCGTTTCAAGTTCAAAAAATCCGCTCGGCCCTTTTGAAAACGCAAAGCAGCTTTTGCACCCGTTTTCAATTGATTCTCATGTAGTTAAAAATGAAAGCGGCTTGTTTATTTTTTATTCCACAAATACTTTTGAAGGCGAAAGGCCGGGTACATACATCGTTTGTGACCGCCTTTTAACACCTGAAAAGGCAGAGGGCAAGCCTGTTACAATGCTGACACCTACACTTGATGAAGATATTTATATGCGTGACAGATATAAAAAAGGCGAAAATTGGCACACCATTGAAGGCGCATTCTATTTTAAAGAGGGCGATTGGCAATACCTTATGTATTCGGGCAACTGCTATTTGCAGCCTACTTATTATATCGGCTATGCACGAGCAAAGACTGATGAAACCGACCTTACAAAAATCAAATTTGAAAAATATCCTGATGAAAACACATATCACCCGGTTATGAAAGCAAATGAATTTGAAGAAGGCACAGGCCACCATTCAATGATTAAATATAAAGGCCAGTGGTATGCAATATATCACGCAAGGGATATTGAAGATGACGGACTTGCAGGCGACAGGCGAAACGCAAGAATTTGCAAGCTCAATGTAAATGACGGAATAATCACCGCCGAAACATATAAAGACCATATATAATAGATAAATTGCATAAAGAAACAATGTAAAAAACCCTCTTGATGTATTTTCTGCATCAAGAGGGTTTTTATATTGTGTTTGATTTTTATAAAAGCTTAATTACTTTCTGTTATTGTCGCGTCTGTGATTATCTCTGCGCGGCTTTCTTGGTGTTTCGTCAATTTCGTTTTCAGGTGTCATTCCCTCAAGTTCAATTAAAGCATCTCTTCTTGAAAGATTGATTCTGCCCTGATCGTCAATTTCAATGCATTTAACGATTACTGAATCGCCTACATTTACTACATCTTCAACCTTTTCTGTTCTCTTAACATCAAGGCGTGAAATGTGAACAAGGCCTTCCTTACCCGGTGCGATTTCAACAAATGCGCCGAAGTTCATAATTCTTGTTACAACACCGTTGTAGAATGAGCCGACTTCAGGATCGGTAGCAATAAGCTTAACGATTTCAACAGCACCCTGGCACTTTTCGGCGTCAACACCGCTGATGAATACTCTTCCGTCTTCTTCAATGTTGATTTTAACATCGTAGTCAGCTTGGATTTCCTGAATTACCTTGCCGCCCTTACCGATAACATCACCAATCTTATCAGGATTGATAGAAAGAGTGTACATTTTAGGAGCGTACTTTGAAAGCTCTTTTCTCGGTTCGCTGATGCAAGGAAGCATAATTTCATCAAGAATGTAATTTCTTGCTTTGTGTGTTTTAGCAAAAGCTTCTTTAATGATTTCAGGTGTAAGACCGTGTACTTTAAGGTCCATTTGAATTGCTGTGATACCCTTTTTAGTACCTGCAACCTTGAAGTCCATATCGCCATAGAAATCTTCAAGTCCCTGAATATCAACCATAGTCATAAAGTCACCGTATACACCCTCATCACCTGTGATAAGACCGCAGCTGATACCTGCAACAGGTGCTTTAATAGGCACACCGGCAGCCATAAGTGAAAGTGTTGAGCCGCAGATTGAACCCTGTGAGGTTGAACCGTTTGATGAAAGAACTTCAGATACAACTCTGATTGCATATGGGAATTCATCAACAGACGGAAGAACAGGAACAAGTGCTTTTTCTGCAAGTGCACCGTGGCCGATTTCTCTTCTGCCAGGGCCTCTTGAAGGCTTTGTTTCACCTACTGAATATGATGGGAAGTTGTAATGGTGGATATATCTCTTTTCTGTTTGCTCGTCAAGTCCGTCAAGAAGCTGTGCGTCTGACATTGGGCCGAGTGTTGTAACAGAAAGAACCTGAGTTTGTCCTCTTGTGAAAAGGCCTGAACCGTGAGCTCTTGCAAGAAGGTCAATTTCGGCATTAAGCGGACGAATTTCATCAATTCCTCTGCCGTCAACTCTCTTATGCTCATCTTTAAGCCAAGCACGAACAACATGCTTTTGAACAAGGTACATAATTTCTTCAATCTTGCCCTCGTTACCCTCAAATCTTTCGTCAAACTTTTCGTGAACAGCGTTATAAATAGGAAGAAGAGCTTCATCACGAACAAGCTTATCATCAGTGTCAAGTGCTTTCTTAACATCTTCAATGCAGAAATCTTCGATTTCTTTCATAATTTCAGGGTCCGGGTCAGATGATTCATAAGCAAATTTAGGCTTGCCTACTTCATCTACAATACCTTGAATGAATTTAACAATCTTCTTATTTTCTTCATGACCTGCCATGATTGCATTGAACATAGTGTCATCATCAATTTCGTTACCGCCTGCTTCAATCATAGCTACAAGGTCAGCAGTTGATGCAACGGTAAGTGTAAGGTCAGTCTTTGCTCTTTGCTCAAGTGTTGGGTTAATAACGATTTCGCCGTCAACAATGCCTACATTTACAGATGAAATAGGGCCGTCCCAAGGAATATCTGAAATAGCAATTGCGGCAGATACACCGATTGCTGCTGTGATTTCAGGTGAGCAGTCAGGGTCAACAGACATTACTGTTGCTACAACCGAGCAGTCATTTCTTAAATCTTTTGGGAAAAGCGGACGGATTGGGCGGTCAATGCAACGGGAAGTAAGAATAGCTTTTTCACCGGCTCTGCCCTCTCTGCGAAGGAATGAACCCGGAATCTTACCTACTGCATACATCTTTTCTTCATAATCAACTGAAAGTGGGAAGAAATCAACGCCCTCGCGTGGCTTTGCAGATGCAGTTACTGTACAAAGAACTTCTGTTTCACCGTAACGAGCCATAATAGCGGCATTTGCAAGGCCCGCCATTTTGCCGGTTTCAAGTGTAAGCTTTCTGCCTGCAAGTTCAGTTTCCCAAACTTTAAAATTCTTGAAAAACATTTTAGTTAATACCTCATTTCTTTTAAATAATAATTATTTAATCAAGGAGGTGCAATAGTAATAAACCCAATATATAAAAGCTATATTTACATACTCGGTTTACTACTATTGTATGCTCCCTCCTTAGATTACAAAAAAGTAAACAAGGCAAGCAGTGACCGTAGCCATTGCTTGCCTAAGTGACAAATTATCTGTCGAGTGTATCACGGATGCCAAGCTTTTTGATAAGAGCACGGTATCTTTCAATATCCTTATTGTAAAGGTATACGAGAAGGTTTCTTCTGTGACCTACCATCTTTAAAAGACCTCTTCTTGAATGATGGTCTTTCTTGTGTACCTTAAGATGCTCTGTAAGCTCGTTGATTCTTGTAGTAAGAACTGCAACCTGAACTTCCGGTGAACCTGTGTCACCCTCGTGTGTAGCATACTCTTTGATAATTGCTTGCTTTTCAGCCTGTGTCATAATTTTCACCTCATTTTAATATTTTACTGCACTGCGCAAAACTCAGTAACGGGCAGGTGAATACTGCTCTGCAGTCAAACCCCGAAACCGTGTAATTCGTTTACAGCGAAAAGATTATAACACATAATAACTTACTTGTAAAGCAAATTTGAAAAATAGTTACCTATATAAATTTATATACAATATATAGTATTATTTGCTATTTGATAACTAACTTTCTTTTATCTGTTTCAACAAGGCGGATTTCATAATCAATATTCATATTACCGCTGTTATTAACTTCAAGCTCAATTTCACTTTCGTTTGCCTTCACATTAAATTCAAGCTTTGCACAATTTCCCTTTTGATATTCATAGCTTATACCGTCATCCGTAAAAAATGTATCTTTAAATTTTCCGCTTTCGTTAGGATATACCGTAAATACAAGCTTTTCACTTTTTTTAAATCCATATTCGCCCTCATCACTCGGCAATACACATCCGCCTTTTACAAAATACGGTACTTCTTTATCGGCAGGTATTTTTAATTCAACATTTTGCCCGCCGGTGAATTTTTTGCCGTTTAAATACCATATTTCACCTTTCGGCAGGTAAATGTTAACGCTGTCTTTGCCCTCGTCAAGTACGCATTTTGCAAGTATTTTTCTGCCGAGCATAAATGATGTGGTGTTAACATCTATATTTTTGTCATCAAAATAAATAAACGGCGGTGCCTGAATAGGAAGCTCGTTTTCCACTGCTTCATATGCGCAATTGTAAAGATAAGGAATAAGCCTTTTTCTTTCGGCTAAAATTTCTTTTGCGGCATCAATTTTATCTTCATAACTCCAAGGCATAGTGGCACTGTTATCTTTGTTCCAAGAGTGGATTGTAAAGCGCGGTTCAAATACACCGTGTTGCATCCAGCGAAGCAAAAGTTCCTTGCTTGGCATATCACCTGAAAATCCGCCCAAATCGTGACCGTAAAAATATAAACCCGAAAGCGATAAAGTCATTCCTACATAGTGGCAAAAGCGCAAATCGTGAAAAGATGTGAAATTATCGCCCGACCAGGTTTGTGCAAGCCTCCTTATCGCACTGCTTCCGCTTCGGCTTGATAAAAACGGGCGGGTGTTAGGATATTTATCCACTTGTGCTTTGTATGATGAAAGCACCATTAAATAAGTTAAAATCGGCCTTATTTCACTTGCTCTGACTTCTTTTCCAAATCCGCTTGCAACCGAATCGCAAGCCTTTATGTCAAATTCATTGTTATCATTCCAAGTGGCGTCAATTCCTAAATCAAGCAGCTTTTCTTTAACCTGCCTGTTCCAAAATTCAAATCCTTTTGGGTTTGTGAAGTCAATATAACTTCCCAATCCGTCCCAAAATTGAGTTACATACGGTGTACCGTCGGTATTTTTAACAAAAAGTCCCTGCTTTTTTATTTCGTCATACATCGGGTGCGATGTTAAAAATGCAGGCTTTATATTTGGAATAAGGTGGATACCTTTTTCTTTAAAATCGGAAATGAATTTTTCAGGTTTTGGGAATTTTTCTTTGTTCCAGTGAAATACACAGCGCAAATTGCCTATTTGCGTATACCCTGATGAAAGATAAAAGCCTTGGCAGGCAATATCAAGGTCATTGATTTTATCTAAAAATTTATACATTTCTTCTTCGGCGTTTTCTGCGTCGGTATATGCCATTGTGCTTGCACAGTAATCAAAACTCCATTTCGGCGGAAATGCCTGCTTTCCGCACAGCCTGTTATATTGCTGTAAAACGGAAAGTGTACTGCCGAAGAATACATAGTAAACCAAGTAATCATCATCTGTTTTGAAAAACTTGAAATGCTCATAGTAATTATTTATTTCTCTGCCTAAATCAATAAACGATGTGTTTGATGTATCATAGTAAATACCATAGCTCATAACACTGTTTTGGCAAATGTAAAAAGGAATATGCTTGTATAAAGGGTCGGTATATTCGGCGTCAAATCCCATACTGTCGGCTGTTTCTATTCTGTATGTTTTGCCGCGCTTGTCGGTTTTGCCTGCCTTGTCACCCAAGCCGAAAATCTTTTCATCATCTTCCCTTGAAATGTAATGGTAAGCACCCGTGCCGAATTCACCGTCAATGTTGTAAGCGAGCGGTGCTCTGTCGGCAAAAATTCTTTTTCCGTTTTTTTCATAACTTAAAAGGAAATTGTGCAAATCAAGATTTACTTCAATTCCGTTTTTCAAAATAAATTTTTCGCCGTTATCAGTTTTCTTTGCAACAGGTTCAAACATTTCAAAGGCGTCTGTTGCAAGCTTATCTCTGCCGCTTTGACTTAAATCATTATTTGGATTTATTGTAAAAGTCGGCAGTATATATGCCCCTTTTTTGTATATTGCAACTCTTATTGCAGCAGGGCTTATAAAATCAAGTTTTGCAACAGTGTTGTCGCAAATGTATGTTCTGCCGGTTTTTGATTTTTCGTAAAGTTTGAAACTGTGGTCAAATTTCATTAAACCTCAAATCCTCCGTGAATTGTGTTTTTAATAAGCTTTTTTGTCATCCAAGCTTTTGACTTGGTATCTTCGCAAAATGTCATTATTTTTTTGCTGCCGCTTTCCCATTTCGGTATAGCGTTGCAATTTGGATTTCCTGTTTTTGCAAATGCAATAAAGGATTTTGCAATTTGGTTTGATATTGTGTAATCAATATCTTCAAACGGCCTCCAATTTTTATCAAGTGTTGAAAATGCATATAATAAATCACTTGAATGCCAAGCTCCGTTTTTATCTCCTGGTAAGTCCCTTGCAAAGCAGTATAAAAAGCATTTACTGTTTTTATCACACTTAACCCATTTTTTACAAATCTGCTTTAATATTATAGGAAACATATCCGTTTGTGTAATTCCTATAATTTTAGGAAGTGACGGAATGTTATTCATTTTAAATGTATCTTTTGTAAGAAGCTTTCCGTCATAAATCGGCATTGTGTAAAGCATAGTCTTCGGATTATTTTCCTTGCACGCTCTGTCCCACGCACGCCATAATACTTCTTTGTCAACTTCTTTTAATTGCTCGATATTTTTGCAGTCGGCATATTTGATTATTTCATCCCAAAATGCCCGTGTTTTTTCTTTATCAAGCGGCTTTGCCACATCTCGTTGTATTCCGCCGCCGCTCATCATTATTGCGCCTTGAAACCAATTTTTGCAAAGCGGACTTGAAATCAAAATATCTACACTCATTGCACCGGCACTCTGCCCTGCAACAGTAATTTTGTTTTTATCCCCGCCGAAAGAGGCAATATTATCCCTTATCCATTCAATTGCAGATACCTGGTCGTATAAGCCGAAGTTGCCGCATACTCCCTCATCATTTGTAATGTCAGGATGTGAGCAAAAGCCAAAAGCATTAAGCCTGTAATTAAGTGAAACGAATATTACTCCGTTTTTTGCAAAATTTGTACCGTTAATATGCGCTTCGTTTGAGCTGCCGCCCGTAAAGCTGCCGCCGTGAATGTATATAAAAACAGGGCAGTCCTTTGCATTTTTCGGGGCGTAAATGTTTAAAAACAGACAGTCTTCACTGTATGTAAATTCAAGGCCTTTTCTGAATTCATTGTGGTAAAATGCATTTACCTTTGCATCGTCAAGAAACGCACGGTGCTGAATCGCACATTCTTTAAAATATGTTGCGTCAAAAACACCGTCCCATTTTTTTACGGTTTGGGGATATTCCCATCTTTTCGCAGTAGCATATTTTATTCCGAGCCATTCGGTTGTGTTTTCCTTTTCAACACCTTTTATTCTTCCGCATTTTGTATCAATTTCAATTGTTTTCATATTTTTCACCCCTGATGATTTTATTATAATAGAAAACAGTCGCATTTTCAATCATATAAAAAGATAAAAGCACCCTTTTTACACAACTGTATAAAAAGGATGTTTTGCTCTTTAATATATTTTAATCAAAACAGCACCGTGTGCTTCAACTTCGGCGGTAAATGTGTTCTTATATTCGCCAAGCTCTTTGCCTGCCCAAATATCATATATTTTGTATTTTTCGTCAGGCATTAAAATCTCGCTCAAATTAAATTTGATTTTTGATTTTGCGTCTTTTGTATTAAACAGGGCGGCATATTTGCATTTCTTACCGTTTGCAACCCATATTACCGTGCCTTTGCCGTTTTTCTCACTTCTGTAATGCTGGTGCGCTTTTGTTGTCTCACGGTGCATTTTTAAATATTCCCTGTTGGTTAAAAGGGATAAAGTCCATTCGTCATTTTCCGGCATGTTACCGCCGAAGAAAAGAGGACTTTTAAAAATGCCCCAAAGGCTCATCATAGTGATTTGCTCAGGCTTTGTAAACTGCGTGTATCTGTTATTCGGCCCGTGGTATGATGAATGCTTGCAAAGTCTGCCGAGCGGCAGCATATCGCAATCAGGGTAGTTGCCCGGTTTAACTTCGTTTTGCCAGGTATAGCATTTATCAAACATATCGTGGAGCTTGTCCCACACATCCCAAAAATCGCCTGTCATTCGCCACATATTTGCATTTTTTGCAAGGTGCTTTGCGTTTTCGATTTTTGCAGGCCCCGGTGAAAGTGACAGTACCATATCCCTGCCGCAACTATCAATCGCTTTTCTAATCATTTCAATTTCATAGTAAGCACTGTACGGTGTGTCCCACTGCCTGAATTCCGTTACCGCAATATCATCGCATTTAATAAAATCTACACCCCAAGATGCGTAAAGTTCAAAAATACTGTTATAATAATCTTGCGCACCTTCGCAGTTTTTCAACCCATACATATCTGTGTTCCAAGAGCAAACACTAAAATGGTGGGCAATATCTCGCGCAGTAAATTTGCTGTTTTTAACAGGTGTGTTTTTATGCACGGCTTGGCGCGGAATTCCGCGCATAATATGTATTCCGAATTTTAAGCCGAGGGAGTGAATATAGTCAGCAATTTCTTTAAAGCCTTTTCCGCCTTTTGAACTCGGAAATCTGTTTTCGGCAGGGATAAGCCTGCCGTATTCATCCATATCAAGTTCGGTGAAATTATTATAATCGTTGTCCTTTGCTTTAGGTTCATACCACTGAATATCGCAAACAACATATTCCCAACCGTAATCTTTAAGGTTTTTTGCCATATAATCGGCATTTTCTCTTAATTCTTTTTCATTAACCGCCGCACCGAAGCAGTCCCAGCTGTTCCAGCCCATAGGCGCAGTTTTAGCCAAAGTCTGATGTGACATTTTTGCTGCCCTCCAAATGTATTTATGCCTTTATATTATAATCCGGAAAACCTATTGTCAATAATTTTATGAAAATTATACTATTTTATATTATTGTTTTAATTAAAATCAAAATTTCTTGCACGCAAGGGGGCATTGTGCTATTCTAAAAGATATGGAAAATAAATTATATAAATATGAGCTTCACTGCCATACGGGCTGTGTTTCACGCTGCGGCAGAGTGGAGCCTGAAGAAATTGTAAAACTTTATATTGAAAACGGGTATGACGGAATAGTTGTTACCGACCATTACAGCCCAATGACTTTTACACCTAATTGGCGGCCTCAAAAGCAGGTAGATTTTTACCTTTCGGGGTACAGGAGAATGAAAAGGGCAGCTGAAAAGTTAAATCCCGATTTTACCGTTTTGCTTGGTATGGAACTGCGCCATTACGGTACTGCGAATGATTATTTGATTTACGGTGTAAACGAAGACTTTATTTATGCAGCAGGAAATTTGATGAAGCCTTGGGAGAAAAAAGTATATGATATGTGCCACAAAAACGGTTTTCTTGTTTTTCAGGCACATCCTTTCAGAGCGGGAATAAGGCAGTGCGACGAAAGATATATTGACGGAATTGAAATATATAACGGAAAAACCCAGAAAGCACTTAACGAAAAAGCTGAAGCGTGGGCAAAGCGAAGCGGTAAGCTTGTGTGTTCAGGTTCGGACTTTCATACAAAGGCGCATACTGCACGCGGCGGTATTATTACCAAAGTGCCTATCAAGTCAAATTCCGATTTGCTGAATGTACTGAAAAGTCAAGATTTTGAAATAATAAAAACCTATTGATTTTTTCTTGCATAATTTGTAACATAATAGTTAAAACAAAGTAAAAAAGTCGAAAGATTGTTGACGATTTCGGCTTTATATTATATAATAATTTTTAAATTAGATATAAGATGTTAAAAGGAGGGACGTATATGTGGCTTGATAAAAATAATATTGAAACAATTTATGCACCTGAAAAGCGAGATTATAAAAAAGAACTTTTTGAAGCTGTAAAAAAATGTGCAATAAATATTGCCAAAAAGCGTTCCGGTTTTCGTAAAGAGTCGCGTAAAATCCTCCTTGAAAGCAGGAAAAAATCATATGATGAAATAAAAGACAGAATTAAAACAGACCCAAAGGTAATTTTGTTTTCCACATTTGACGGGCGCAGTTACGGTGACAGCCCGAAAGCGATTTATGAATATATGCTTTCAAACGAAAAGTTTGATGATTATACTTTTGTGTGGGCGTTTCGCAATCCTAAGCAATTTACTTTTGTTTTGGATAACCCTAACACTTATATTGTTACCGTTAATACAAAGGATTATGAAATTGCAACTGCAACTGCAAAATATTGGGTTTATAATTATAGGATGAGTGACCACATTTATCCAAAGCCTGACCAAGTATATATTCAGCTTTGGCACGGTACCCCGCTTAAGCGACTCGGATATGATATTAACATTTCAGACAATGCGATGAATTCAAAAAGTGAAATCCGTGAAAAATATAAGGTGGACGCAAGCAAGTTTAAATATATTCTTGCCCCGTCGCATTTTGCAGGTGAAAAGTTTATTTCCGCTTGGAATTTGGAAGCAATCGGAAAAACGGATACGGTTTTGGAACTCGGCTATCCGCGAAATGATTTTTTGGCTAATTACACCAAAAGCGATGTAGAAGAAATAATTGAAAATCTTAATCTTCCCCGCGGTAAAAAGTATATTCTTTATGCTCCTACCTGGAGGGATAATCAGCACCAAGCAGGTATCGGCTATACCTATAAAACGGAAGTCGATTTTGATAAATTAAGGCAGGCACTCGGGGATGAATATATCATTCTTTTCAGGGCGCATTACCTTGTTGCAAATTCCTTTGATTTTGATAAATATAAAGGCTTTGTATATAATGTATCAAAAGTTAATGATATTAACCACCTTTATGTTATTTCCGATTTGCTCGTAACCGATTATTCATCAGTATTTTTTGATTACGGCAATCTCAAAAGGCCGGAGATTTTTTATATGTATGACCTTGATGCATATGGTTCTGAAATTCGTGGCTTTTATATTGACCTTGATGAACTTCCCGGCCCGATTGTAAAAACAGAAGATGAACTGATAAAAGCAATTAAAAATGCCGAAAGTGACAGAAGCTTTGATGAAAAATATAAAGCGTTCAACGCAAAGTTTAATTACCTTGATGACGGTAAGGCGGCACAGCGTGTTACGGAAGCAATTATAGAGGAATAAAGTCTATATGATAACCACCTGTTTGTGCAGGTGGTTATTCTTTTACTAAAAGGCGAAAATGTATAATTAAATTAAGTGCAAATTTTGCTGAAGTATGTTATAATTTTTTTGGGTGATATATATGTGGTGGATTTTTGCTTTGCTTTCTGCAGTATTTGCAGCACTTACATCAATTCTTGCAAAAGTGGGTATTGAAAATGTTGATTCAACTTTGGCTACTGCTATAAGAACGGTGGCTGTCGTCGGAATGTCTTGGCTTATGGTGTTTATTACAAATACTCAATCGGGTATTTCAAGCATCAGTAAAAAAAGCTGGATATTTTTAATTCTTTCCGGCCTTGCAACAGGTGCGTCGTGGCTTTGCTATTATAAAGCTATTCAAATGGGCGATGTTTCAAAAGTTGTGCCTATTGATAAGCTGAGTGTTTTATTTACACTCATACTTGCTTTTATATTCCTGCACGAAGAATTTAATGTTAAGTCGCTTATCGGTTCAATTCTCATCACGGCGGGAACACTTTTTATGGTTTTATAAGCCATATAAAACGGTGCAGTATATAAAGAAATAGAAGTATGTTAAATTACAAAAGACCTGTTTAAGCTTAGCTTAAACAGGTCTTTTGCTGTATATTATGTATTTTTATTATCAGTTGCTTGATGGGTGCGGCATATATTGGTAAAGTTCAAGTGCAAGCTTGTTAACAGGAAGAGTTTGCACAACAATTTTGCCCGGTCCGGTTACAACTGTGTTGAAAAGCCCTTCACCGCCGAAGAAAATGTTTTTAGCTCCCTTAACAGTTTGAATATCCATACTGCAAGTACCGTCCATAATTGCAAGGTGGCCGGTATCAAGCACAAGCTGTTCGCCTGCCTGAAGGTTATATTCAACTGTTGAACCGTCAAGTTCAACAAACACAATGCCCTCACCGTCAAATTTCTGCATAATAAAGCCTTCGCCGCCAAATAAACCTGTGCCAAGGCTCTTTTTGAAATAGACTGACATATTAACACCCGGTGTCGATGCTAAAAATGCACTCTTTTGGCAAATTATTTGCTCACCCGGATGAATTTCAATCGCACGAATGTTACCCGGGCGGCAGCTTGTAAAAGAAATCATACCTTTTCCGCCGCGACAGGTGTATCTGTTTTGAAACATTTTGTCTTTCGCAAGTAATCTGCCGATTGCTTTGCCGAGCCCACCGTTTGTCGTGGTTTCCATAACCATATTAGGTGTCATCCAGCTCATACCGCCGCCCTCGGTAATCATTTGCTCGCCATCATCCAAATGGCAAATAAGTGCCGGAAACGGTGCGCCTTTAATTTCATATTGCATAGTATATTCTCCTTAAAAATTTTTGTAAAATATTCACTAACCCGAATGGGTGAAAATGCATATAGATTTTCAAGAATATAATATCATATATATACTATTTATTCAATATGTTTAGATAATATTTATTAAAATTGCATATTGCACTTAATAAAATATAGGTATATAATTACATTGATTTATAAATATATAATTTATTTAGTTGGAGAAAATTATGAAAAATTTTTTAGATAAAGATTTTTTACTTGAAAGTGAAACAGCAAAAAAGCTTTTTCACGATTGGGCAGAAAAAATGCCTATTTGCGATTACCACTGCCATTTAAGTCCGCAGGAAATTTATGAAAATAAACAGCCTGAAAATATTTCGGATTTATGGCTTTCGGGTGACCATTATAAATGGAGAGCTATGCGTTCCTGCGGTGTTGATGAAAAATATTGCACCGGTGACGCAACTCCTAAAGAAAAGTTTGAAAAATTTGCTTACACCTTGCAATATTGTATCGGCAATCCGCTTTACCACTGGGCGCATATTGAACTTCAAAGGTATTTTGGAATTGATACTCCGCTTAATGCCAAAACAGCGGATGATATTTACGAGCGTGCAAATAAAGCTATCAGCGAGGGCGATTTTGCACCGCAGAGCCTTATTATGAAAAGCAATGTAAAAGTTGTTTGCACAACCGATGACCCGATTGATGATTTAAAATATCACAAGCTTTTAAAAGAGGTTGACGGTTTTAACTGTAAGGTATTGCCTACTTTCCGCCCGGATAAAGCACTTAATATTAACCTTGACGGTTTTGCTGATTATATTAAATCACTCGGCGAGGTTGCGGGTGTTGATATTAAAAATGTTGATGATGTAATCACCGCTCTTTTAAACAGAGTTGAATATTTTCATTCGGCAGGTTGCCGTGTTTCTGACCAAGCTTTTGGCTGCCCGCCATACGCAGTAGCTGATAAGGATGAAGTAAACGCTGTGTTTAACAAAGCTATGAATGGTGAAAAGCTTACAGATTATGAATGTGATGTATATAAAACACCTATTGTAATCGCACTCGGCGAAAAGTATCACGAGCTTGGCTGGACTATGGAAGTTCATATCGGTGCTATGCGTAATAATAACACACTTATGTTTAACAAGCTCGGTGCAGATACAGGCTTTGATTCGGTAGGGGATGATAATATCGCAAAGCCTCTTTCAAGGCTTCTTGATTCACTTAATGTTAATGATAAATTGCCTAAAACAATTTTGTTTAATCTTAATGATAAGGATAATACCGTTCTTGCTACAATGCTCGGTAACTTCCAATCAAGTGACGCACAGTCAAAAGTTCAGTTCGGCCCGGCTTGGTGGTTTTTAGATACTATGGACGGAATGACTGCACAGATGAAATCACTTGCAAATCTCGGCGTACTCGGCAAATTTGTGGGTATGGAAACTGACAGCCGCTCATTCACATCATATGGCAGGCACGAATATTTCAGAAGAATTATGTGCAACCTTATCGGCTCTTGGGTTGAAAACGGTATGTATGCTTATGATGAGGATATACTAAAAGAAATTGTTGAGGGTATTTCATATAACAACGCAATAAATTATTTTAATTTTGAATAATATCATATAAGGAGGACTTATTATGAATCTTAATTTAAGACCTAAAGAAGAATGTACTTTTGATGAAATTTCACTTGGTGAAATTATGCTTCGTCTTGACCCGGGCGAAGGCAGAATTAAAACTGCCCGTTCTTTTCGTGCTTGGGAAGGCGGCGGTGAATACAATGTAGCAAGGGGACTTCGCCGTTGCTTTGGTTTAAAAACATCTGTTGTTACTTCTTTTGCTGAAAACGAAATCGGCTACCTTATGGAAGATCTTATTCTTCAGGGCGGTGTTGATACTTCCCTTATTAAATGGGTACCGTATGACGGAATCGGCAGAAATGTAAGAAACGGTATCAACTTTACAGAGCGTGGCTTCGGTATTCGCGGTGCTGTCGGTGCTTCTGACAGGGGCAATACTGCCGCTTCTCAAATTAAACCGGGTGATATTGATTGGGATTATATTTTCGGCACACTCGGTGTTCGCTGGCTTCATACAGGCGGTATTTACGCTGCTCTTTCAGAAAACAGTGCAAATACTGTAATTGAAGCAGTTAAAAAAGCTAAACAGTATGGCACAATCGTATCTTATGACCTTAACTACCGCCCATCACTTTGGAAAGGTATCGGCGGTCAGGCAAAAGCGCAGGAAGTTAATAAGGAAATTGCCAAGTATGTTGATGTTATGATTGGTAATGAAGAGGACTTTACAGCTTCACTCGGATTTGAAGTTGAGGGTAATGACGCTGAACTTAAAGAGCTTAATATGGACGGCTATTACAAGATGATTGATACTGTAACAAAGGCTTATCCTAACTTTAAGGTAATTGCTACAACTCTTCGTACAGTTAAAACTGCTACCGTTAATGAATGGAAAGCTATTTGCTGGGCTGACGGAAAGATTTATAATTCAATTCAGTATCCTGAACTTGAAATTATGGACCGTGTCGGCGGCGGCGACTCTTTCGCATCAGGTCTTATTTACGGTCTTATGACTTATGAAGACCCGCAAAAAGCAGTTAACTACGGTGTTGTTCACGGTGCACTTGCTATGACTACCCCTGGTGATACTTCAATGGCTTCTCTTAAGGAAGTTGAAGCAAAGGTAAACGGCGGTTCGGCCAGAGTTCAGAGATAACATTACGGTGTGACTTATTAAATTAACAGGAGATATAAATTATGTCTAATAAAATTGAAACACTTGCAAAAATTCAGAAAGTCGGCATTGTTGCAGTAGTTCGTGCTACTTCAATCGAGCAGGCTGAAAAAATTACAGACGCTTGTATCGCAGGCGGTGTTGCTGCTATTGAGCTTACATTTACCGTTCCTCACGCAGACAAGCTTATTGAAGCTATGAGAGCTAAATATTCAAGCGGAGAAATCATTATCGGCGCAGGTACAGTTATGGATGCCGCTACTGCCCGTATCGCTATTTTAGCCGGTGCAGAATATATCGTTTCACCTTATTTTGACCCTGAAACAGTAAAAACCTGTAACCGTTACGGTGTTGCGTCAATGCCGGGTATTTACACCCCTACCGAAGCTGTTCACGCTATGGAATGCGGTGCAGATGTGCTTAAAGTATTCCCTGGTGATATTGCGACACCTTCTTTCATTAAAGATATTCACGGCCCTATTCCTAATGCTGTTATGATGCCGTCAGGCGGTGTTGATGTTGATAATGTTAAGGACTGGATTAAAGCCGGTGCAGTTGCAGTAGGCGCAGGTTCTTCACTTATCAAGGGTGCAAAAACAGGCGATTATGATTTAATTACCGAAACCGGTAAGCTCTTTGTTGAAAGAATTAAAGAAGCAAGAGCAGAAATGAAAAAGTAATTATTATACTTTTGCTAATGATAAAAGCCACGAATTTTACTTGTGAAGCAAAATTCGTGGCTTTGTTTATTGATTTTCTATTTCTATTTTTCCGTTTTCTTTTTCAAATTCAGCAACACGCTTTTTTAAGTATTGCTCTATTTCTTTGTTTGCCGAGCGACCTTCGCTTTCGGCAATGTATCTGAACTTTTTAAATAAGAGTCTGTCAACTCGCAGTGTGTACCTTACAAGTTTATCATCCATAATTAAATCCTCGTCGCTTAAAATTTATCAACATACCACAAAACCGGGCCTGTTGGCGGATAGCTCATTGCAACATCGGTGCGATAAGGAGTATACTCCTGCTTTAATAATTCCTCTTTTTTCTTTTTGCCTTGGTTTTGGCAATATGTGCGTCTTAAAGTATCGGTATGCTCGTGGTCTTCTTTTTTATAAAAGATACGATATTGATCGTAATATGGTGCCCAGCCGGAGCCCGGCAAGCCTAATACATTGCAAACATAAAGCATATGAAGTGCCCAATCGTCATGCTTGGTAGGACCGTAGAAATATTTGCCGCACTCACCGCAAAGCATTGAATAGTTATCTCCGCCCGGCTCATACACTTCATATTTATCTTGATAGTATTCATATTCTACTTCGCTGAAGGTATCGTCATAAGCTCCGCCCTCGTGAATACACTTTAATGTGGTGCTGTCATTATTATTTTTGCCGCAGCTTAAATAAAAATCAAGCACTTCACTGTATGATGATAATTCAATACCGTATTTTGATTTTACTATTTGCATATATGCTTTTGGGTTTAAATAACTGTTAGGGCAATAGCCTTTTGGAACGGAGTTTTTAAGGAAATATTTTTTAACTTCTTTGTTATTTTTCCAGCCTTTGCCGCTGTCAACCATAACAACTTGATATTCATCATAATAAGCATTGTTGTAAATTTTAATATAATCAAGGTCAACCAAGTCTAAATAATCATTTTCACTAAGCTTTTTGTATTTTGGTGTTAATGTTACATTTTTGTTGATTTTAGAGCCGTAGTAATATTCGGTTTTGCCGCTGTACCATCCTACTGTTTCATAACCTTTTTTATAAGCAACGGGAAGTTCGGTAATATAACCGTTCTTTGTTTTTAATTTTCCTGCTAAAATGCCGCTGTTTGCAACGAATTTTACGGTTTTCTTTCCGACTTTTGCAGTAAGCTTTGTTGTGGCTTTTTTAACCGTTATTTTAATTTTAACCGCTTTTTTATTGTATTTAACCGTGATTGTGGCAGTGCCTTTTTTTACGGCTTTAATAACACCTTTTTTATTTACAGAGGCAATTTTTTTATTGCTTGATTTGTATGTTGCGCGTTTTGTAACATTCTTTTTATTATATTTTGCACTTATTTGCGCTTTGCTTTTTGCATAAATCGTATTTGAAACCGAAACTGAAAGCTTACCGTTTTTGACTGTTTTTGCATAAGCTTCAAAATCGGCGAAGCAAAAGCTTGAAATTATAAATATAAGTGCTAAAAATATTGATGCAAATTTTTTCAAAATCCTTACCTTCCTGTTTTACTTTTCTTTTACTGCTGTGTTTTCACTGCCTTTAAATACAACGAATTTATCATAAAGAAATTCTGTGGTCATATTGCATGCCATTGTGCAGGCTAAAACTATGTAGTTAATAGCTGTTACATCGGCATATTTTGCTGTGAAATAGTTACCTAAAAGTGTAGAAACAGGGGTAAATACGCAGTAAAATGCAAGTACCTTGAGCATTGCAATAGGTACATTTGCCGCTGACTTGAAAGTGAATTTGCGGTTGAAGGTGAAATTCCAAATTACCGAAAGAAGAAGTGCAATAAGGTACATCGGCCCGTATTCGTTTGACATAATTTTTGAGAAAGTTCGGTTAGTTTCCATTAAATTTTGCAAAAAAGGAAGCTTGATTATAACTTCACTCATAAGGGTAAAGCTTAATATTTGAATAATACCTGCCGAAGCCGAAAAAAGTGCAAATTTAATAAATTGCCATACTCCGCCTTTTGATTTCGTTTCGTCACTCATTTGAAAACTCCTTTATAGTAATTTGTTTTATTTTATCATATTAGGATATATGATTTCAATATTACCAGTCGTATTTTGTAAGCTTGCCCTTTTGGCTTAAAGCCGGGTAACCCCACTGCCTTAATACCTCATAAGTGCCGATTGCAACTGCATTTGAAAGGTTAAGACTTCTGATTATTCCGCGCATAGGAAGTCTTACGCAAGAGTCATGATTTGCTTTTAGCAGTTCTTCCGGCAAGCCTTTTGTTTCCTTGCCGAAAACAAGGAATGCACCGTTTTTATATGTCATATCCGAATGTGCCTGCTCCGCTTTTGTGGAAAAATAGTAAAAATCAGCACCCTTGTTTTTTTCAAAAAATTCTTCTGTGCTGTCATAATATGTAATATCAAGCTTGTCCCAATAATCAAGCCCTGCTCTTTTAACCTGCTTGTCTGTAATGGTGAAGCCCATAGGCCCTACAAGATGAAGCTTTGCGCCTGTGGCCGCGCAGGTTCTTGCAATATTGCCTGTATTTTGCGGTATTTCAGGTTCAATAAGTGCAATGTTAAGCGAGTATTCCATTTATATATACCTCTTTTATATCTAATTTTTCATCAAGAAATACTAAATCTGCACACTTGCCTGCGGCAATTGAACCGATGTTTTCATCTTCATTTATTGATTTTGCCGGGTTAATTGTGCAAGCTTTAAGTGCTGTTTTAAAATCAATGCCGAATTCAATAAGATTTTTAAATTCTGTGTGGAGATTTGATATTGAAGCCGCTATCGTTCCGTCTTCAAGTACCGCATATTTACCGTTTGGTTTTACAAAAACAGCCTGCCCGCCAAGTTCAAATTCACCTTCGCCGAGGCCTGCGCCACGCATTGAATCGCTTATGGCAATGCCTCTGTCCTCACCCAAAATTTTGAAAGCATTTCTTAAAACCGTAGGGCAAATGTGACCTCCGTCACAAATAAGCTCACACATCACCCTGTCATCATCAAGCACTGTGCCTACAATACCTGCCTGCCTGTGATTCATCGGTGTCATCGCATTGAAAAGGTGGGTTGCGTGGTTAATTCCGCAGTTTATTGCCGCTTTGCATTCATCTGCATTTGCCTGCGAATGCCCAATTGAAACGCCGGTGTATTTTTTTGCGTGGTTAATAAATTCACCGCTGTCAAAAGCTTCCGGTGCAATTGTAATCAGCTTAATAAGAGAATTGCTTTTTTCCCAAAGGGTATCAAATTCTTCTGTTGAGCCTGCGCGTACATAATCACCGTTTTGCGCGCCTTTTTTGCCCATTGCAATATATGGGCCTTCAAGGTTTATGCCTGCAATTTTTGAACCCTTGTGATTTTCGCTTTTATATTCACTTATGGTTTCAACAATTTTTTCAAGCCTTTTTTGCGGCAAGGTCATTGAAGTCGGGCAAAATGATGTTACACCGTGCTTTGCAAGTTCATTTGCCATTTTTTCAAGGCCTGCTTTGTCAGCGTCAGACGCGTCACCGCCGGCACATCCGTGAATATGTACATCCACAAAACCGGGAATTAAAATTGTGCCTGCCATATCTTTTCCGTCACCGTCAATTATGCCTATTTGTTTGATGATTCCGTTTTCAACTTCAATATCGCCGAATTCTTTTTCAAAATTTTCATTAAAAAAAGTACAATTTTTAAAAATCATTATTCATTTTCCTTTGCAATTTTATAGGCAAGCTCTTCAAGCTGTTCAAAATGCTCGAATGTGCTGATTTCTTTTCTTAATGCAGCACCGCCGCGAATACCTTTTGTGTAATATGCTGCGTGGTGGCGTGCTTCTCTCATAGCGGTGTATTCGCCTTTGTATTCAATAATTTTTTGAATGTGTTTGAGCATAACAACCATTTTTTCGTTTATGCTTACATCCGGCAAAACCCTGCATTCATTAAGGTATGCGTTAATTCTTCTGAATATCCACGGGTTGCCGAGCGCGCCCCTGCCAATCATTATGGCGTCACAATTTGTTTTTTCAAACATAATTGCGGCGCTTTGCTCATCAACAATGTCACCGTTTGCTATTACGGGAATATCAACCGCTTTTTTAACCTTTGCAATAATATCATAATCAACCTTGCCTGAATACATTTGCATTCTGGTTCTTCCGTGTACGGTTATTGCGGCCGCACCGTTTTTTTCTGCAATTTTTGCAAGTTCAACTGCGGTTATGTTTTCATCATCCCAGCCTTTTCGTATTTTTACCGTTACGGGAATATCAACAGCCTTGCTGACTGCTTTTATTATCTCACCTGCCAAAAGCGGATTTTTCATAAGGCTTGCACCGCCGCCGTTCATAGCGATTTTGGGTGCCGGGCAACCCATATTTATGTCAATAATATTTGGGTGATATTTTATGCACATTTTTGCCGCCTGTGTCATTATTTCAGGGTTGTCACCGAAAATCTGCACACCTGCGGGGTTTTCAATTTCGCCCAGGGTTAAAAGCTCGCCGCTCTTTTTATCCCCCATGGTAAGCCCTTTTGATGATACCATTTCGCTTACCGTGTAGCCTGCACCGTAATTTATGCAAAGTTCACGAAAGGCTCTGTCGGCAATGCCTGCCATCGGTGCTAAAAATACATTGTTTTCAAATTTAACATCTTTTATTTTCATATTTATTACCTTATTTGAATTACTTGCAACTAATATATCACAATATCAATTGTAAATCAATTAAATATATGATATAATATTATGATTTTAAATAAAGGAATTGAACTTATGAAGCTTCTTGTTTTAGACGGAAACAGCATTGTAAACCGTGCTTTTTACGGAATAAAATTATTAACAACCAAAAGCGGAGAATATACCAATGCAATTTACGGTTTTTTGAATATTCTTTTAAAGCTTGAAGATATTTGCACACCTGACGCGGTGGCAGTTGCGTTTGATATGCATGCACCTACTTTCAGGCATAAAATGTATGATGAATATAAAGCCGGCAGAAAGGGTATGCCTGATGAACTTCGCTCTCAAATGCCGGTGTTAAAAGAAATACTCAATTCTCTCGGTATCAAAACGATTGAAAAAGAGGGCTGGGAAGCGGACGATATTTTAGGTACGCTTGCTTTCGCTTGCAGAAATAACGGTGACGAGTGTTTTATCGCAACGGGTGACCGTGACTCGCTTCAGCTTGCACACGGCGGTGTTAAGGTTTTGCTTGCAAGAACTAAAATGGGGCAGGCGGTAACAGATATTTATGATGAAAAAGCGATTGATGAAGAATACGGTGTTACACCGCAGGAGCTTATTCAGGTAAAGGCACTTCAGGGGGATACATCCGATAATATTCCGGGTGTTGCGGGTGTAGGTGCAAAAACCGCGCTTGACCTGATTTTCCGATTTCATAATCTTGATTATATTTATGACAATCTTGATGAACTTGATATAAAGCCGGGTGTTAAAGCCAAACTTAAAAATGATAAAGAAAAAGCGTATCTTTCGCTGAAACTCGGTACAATCAGCACCGAAGCACCGATTGATACCGATATAAATTCATATGTAATTAAAGATAAGGATGAGCAAAAGGCGGTATCGCAATTTGTAAGGCTTGAACTTTTTTCGCTTATTCCAAAGTTTAATCTTGACCCTAATAAAGCCGGTGAAATTGAAGTTGAGGAGCAAAAGGAGCGAAAGCTTAACTGCTTAACTTGTGTTGACGCTGATTATCTGCTTGATAAAACTAAAAACAGCGATGTGTTCTTTTATCCAAATATAGTAGACGGCAGCGTTACGGATTTATATTTCGCATTTGATGATGAAATTATCGTAATGCCTTGCGAAACACCGGAGTATTCATATTTTGTACGCACCTTTTTTGAAGATGAAAGTGCAAATAAATTTACTTATAATACTAAAGAACTGCACCGCCTTGCCTGCAAATATAATGTTGAACTTAAAAGTGTAAAGGGCGATTTAATGCTCAGTGCTTATCTTTTAAGGCCGAGTGACAGCAATTATGATATTTCACATCTTTGCCTTGAATACGGTGTGAAAATTCCCGAATATTTGAATTCACTCGGCAACAGGGATGAAATAGTTGAGCTTTCATCTGTAATTAAACCTCTTTTTGAAAAGACGGATAAGCTTATTGACGAAGCAAGTGAAAGAAACCTTCTTGAAGAAATTGAACTTCCGCTTTCCCGTGTGCTTGCAAAAATGGAATATGTCGGCTTTGAAGTTGATAAAGACGGAATTGAAGCTTTCGGCAAAATGCTTGGTGAAAGAATAAAAGATTTAACCGAGTCGATTTATCAAAGTGTGGGATATGAATTTAATATCAACTCACCTAAACAGCTCGGTGTCGCTCTTTTTGAAGAGCTTAAATTACCGTGCAAAAAAAAGACGAAAACAGGTTATTCAACTAACGCAGAAGTGCTTGAAAGCTTGGTTAACGAACATCCTGCAATCAGCCAAATTCTTGAATTTCGTTCTCTTTCAAAGCTTAAGTCAACATATTGTGACGGACTTTTGAAAGTTATCGGTGATGACGGAAGAATTCATACCCGTTTTAATCAAGTCGAAACCAGAACGGGCAGAATTTCATCACTTGAACCTAATTTGCAAAATATCCCGATAAGAACAGAACTTGGCAGTCAAATGCGCAAGTTTTTCATTGCCGGCAGCGGCAAAAAGCTTGTTGATGCCGATTACAGCCAAATTGAACTTCGTGTTCTTTCTGACCTTTCGGGTGATGAAAATATGATAAACGCATTTAACAGCGGTGATGATATTCACACTATCACAGCGTCGCAGGTATTTAACTTGCCTGTTGATATGGTTACACCGCAAATGCGCAGCAGGGCAAAGGCTGTTAATTTCGGCATTGTTTACGGTATCGGCGCATTTTCTCTTGCCAAGGATATCGGTGTATCAAATAAAGAAGCCAAGCAGTATATAGATAATTACCTTGCACATTACAGCGGTGTTAATGACTATATGCAAAAAATGATTGACCTTGCTAAAGATAAGGGATACAGCGAAACCCTGTTTCACAGAAAAAGATATTTGCCTGAACTTGCGTCATCTAATCATATGATGCGTGCATTCGGCGAGCGTGTGGCAAGGAATATGCCTATTCAAGGTACTGCCGCAGATATTATCAAAATTGCTATGGTTAAGGTTGATGACAGGCTTGCAAAGGAAAATATGAAATCACGCTTAATTCTTCAGGTACACGATGAACTTATAGTAGAAGCGCCTGAAGATGAAGCGCAAAAAGCACTTGAAATCGTGACGGAAGAAATGGAAAATGCTTGCAAAATGAAAGTTCTTCTTCGTGCAGACGGAAAAATCGGCAACACCTGGTTTGATGCACATTAAGTTTAAATATGATTAGTATAGAAAAATTCAGTAAAAAACATCTTGATGATGTATATAAAATCGAATGTGCCTGCTTTTCACACCCGTGGAGCAAGGCAGACCTTGAAAATCAGCTTGGGCTTGATACCTCCTGTTTCGTTGTTGCACTTGACGGTGAAACGGCGGTCGGATATATGGGGCTTCAAATATTTTGTGGTGAAGGGTATGTGACCAATGTTGCTGTTTTGCCCGAATACCGCAGGCAAGGCATTGCACAAAAGCTTATTTTAAAAGAACTTGAAAATGAAATGGATTTCATTACTTTGGAAGTCAGAAAAAGCAATGCCCCGGCAATAAATTTGTATCAAAAAATGGGCTTTGAAAATGTAGGCATTCGCCCTCGCTTTTATACCGCACCGGATGAAGATGCGGTAATTATGACGAAAAACATCAAACCCGGCAAATGATTTTTGCCTGCAATATATGAATGAGGTGAAAAAATGATACTTTTATTTTTGGTGCTGTTGGTTATTGCAGTTGTTTGTGTTATAAAATATGTTGGTTATATGAATTCAACATATTATAAAGTTACAAAGAAACCGTTTCTTGCAATGAGAACGGATGTTGGAACTTATGGCGAATATTGCATATTCAAGTTGCTTAAATCTTACGAAAACAAGGGCGCAAAATTTCTTTTTAATGTTTATTTGCCGAAAGGCGAGGGTGAAACTACGGAAATTGATGTCCTTATGATTTGTTCACAGGGTATTTATGTTTTTGAAAGCAAAAATTACAGCGGTTGGATTTTCGGTAATGAAAAATATAAAATGTGGACTCAATCATTGCCACAGGGAAAAGGAAGACCTGCAAAGAAAGAAAAATTTTTAAACCCGATTATGCAAAACAAATTACATATCAGGTGTTTAAACGAATATTTGAAAGAAGAATATCCCATTTATTCGGTTATTGCTTTTTCGCAAAGATGTGAACTTAAAAAGATTGAATTGGTAAGCGACAATGCAGTTGTAATTAAAAGAAATGATATAACAAAAGTGCTTGCCAAAAATTCAAAATATTCAGGGCAATTAAGTGAAAAAGCCATTTCTGAAATTTATGAAAAATTGTACCCTCTTACTCAAGTGGGCGAAGAAGTAAAAAAGCAACATATAGAGAACATAAAAAATGAAAAGAATTTGAAAAAGTAGATATTTCGTAGGGGCGAACATTGTTCGCCTGTTTATGACTATATAATTTTATTTAAGGATAAAGAATATGAAAATTTTAGGAATTGAGTCGTCTTGTGATGAAACAGCTTGTGCTGTTGTTGAAGATGGACGAAAAGTTTTATCAAATATAGTTGCAACTTCGCTTGAAGAGCATAAGCTTTACGGCGGTGTTGTGCCGGAAATTGCATCAAGGCGGCACGCGGAATCAATCAGCGGTGTGGTTAGGGAAGCACTTGAAAAAGCCAACTGCACTATGGATGATATTGACGCTGTTGCGGTAACATATGCGCCGGGGTTGATAGGCGCATTGCTTGTAGGTGTCAACTTTGCAAAAGGGTTGGCTTTTGCAAGCGGTACTCCGCTTGTTCCGGTTCATCATTTAAGGGGGCATATTGCATCTAATTATATTTCAAGTGATGTCAAGCCACCGTTTTTATGCCTTGTTGTAAGCGGCGGGCATTCACACATAGTTGCGGTAAATGATTATACGGATTTTGAGATTATCGGCAAAACCCGTGATGATGCCGCAGGTGAAGCACTTGATAAAGCAGGGCGCACAATGGGGCTTGCTTATCCAGGCGGAATCAGTATTGATAAAATCAGCAAGCAGGGTGATGAAAACGCATTTAAATTTCCGCACCCTAAAGTTACAGGCAGTAAATATGATTTTTCGTTTTCCGGGCTTAAAACAAGCGTTATAAATACCGTGCATAATGCTAAACAAAAGGGTGAAGAGATAAATGTGGCAGATTTGGCGGCTTCTTTCCAAAAAAGTGTTGTGGATTGCCTTATTCAAAACCTTGAAAAAGCCGGTGTTGATAAAAATTTCAAAAAAATTGTAATAGCCGGCGGTGTTTCTGCAAATTCTAAATTAAGACGAGAAGCAGAAAAATTATGTAAAAAGCATAATTGGCAGCTTTATTTACCTGAACTTAAATATTGCGGTGACAATGCGGCAATGATTGCGTCGCAGGGATATTATGAATTTATAAGCGGTGTTACGGCAGATGAAAGTTTAAACGCATATGCCACAATGGCGATTGATAAACCCTACGAAAAACAAAACTGATAAAAAAATCACAAAAGAATTTAATAATATTATGTGTTATTGTTACATTTTAATGAATTTTGCCGACTTCTATTGAATTTTCACCAAACTTTGATATAATGAGTAAGAATGAAATTGGAAGACTATAATTGTTTTTCACTTTGGTTCAATTTGTTTGTAAATAATTTCAAAGGAGAATAAAGATATGGAATCAAATCTTACTTCTAACAAGTCACTTCTTGCTTGGCTTGACGAAAAAGTAGAACTCCTTAAGCCATCAAACATTTTATGGATTGACGGTTCAAAGGAACAAATCGACGCTCTTAAAAAAGAAGCTGTTGAAACAGGCGAAATGGTAAAGCTTAATGATGAGCTTCTTCCTGATTGCTACCTTCACAGAACAGCAGAAAACGATGTTGCTCGTGTTGAAGATAGAACTCTTATCTGCACAACAAAGGAAGAGGATGCAGGTCCTACTAACCACTGGATGGCTCCTGATAAGTGCTACAAGATGCTTTATGACATTGCTGCCGGCTCATATGAAGGCAGAACAATGTATATTATCCCTTATTCAATGGGTCCTGTTGGTTCACCTATGTCAAAAATCGGTATCGAAATCACAGACTCAATCTATGTTGTTCTTAATATGAACATTATGACAAGAGTAGGCAAGAAAGTTCTTGACGCTCTTGGAGATTCAAATGACTGGGTACGCGGTATGCACTGCAAATGTGATGTTGATCCTGAAAAGAGATGGATTTGCCAGTTCCCTGAAGATAACACTATTATTTCTGTTAACTCAGCTTACGGCGGAAATGTACTTCTCGGTAAGAAGTGCTTTGCTCTTCGTATAGCTTCATACCTCGGTAAGAACGAAGGTTGGCAGGCAGAACATATGCTTATCCTCGGCCTTCAGAAGCCAAACGGCGATATTAAGTATATCTGCGCTGCATTCCCATCAGCTTGCGGTAAGACAAACCTTGCTATGCTTATCCCACCTGAAGGATATCAGAGAAAAGGTTACAAAGTATGGTGCGTAGGTGACGATATTTCTTGGATTAAGAAAGGTCCTGACGGACGCCTTTATGCTATCAACCCTGAAAACGGTTTCTTCGGTGTAGCACCTGGTACTAACGAAAAGTCTAACCCTAACGCTCTTGCTTCAACAAAGAAGGGTACAATCTTTACAAATGTAGCTCTTAACCTTGATAACAACACTGTATGGTGGGAAGGTCTTGATAAGAACCCACCTGCAAACGCAATTGACTGGAAGGGTAACCCTTGGAACGGTCAGACAAGCGAAGAAAAGGGCGCACATCCAAACTCAAGATTTACAGCTCCTGCTGTTAACTGCCCTTGCATTTCATCTGAATTTGAAAATCCAAACGGTGTTCCTATTTCAGCATTCGTATTCGGCGGCCGCCGTGCAAAGCTTACTCCGCTTGTATATCAGTCAAAGAACTGGAATCACGGTGTATTCGTAGGTTCAATTATGGGTTCTGAAACAACTGCTGCTGCAACAGGTCAAGTTGGTGTTATTCGCCGTGACCCTATGGCAATGCTCCCATTCTGCGGCTACAATATGGGCGATTATTGGAAGCACTGGATTGAAATCGGTGAATCTCTTGATGAAGATAAAGCACCTAAGATTTTCAATGTTAACTGGTTCCGTAAAGATGACGAAGGTAACTTCTTATGGCCTGGTTTTGGTGATAACCTCAGAGTTCTTGATTGGATTATTGACCGTTGCGAAGGCAAGGTTGACGCTCAGGAAACAGCTATCGGTTATCTTCCATATGCTAAGGATATTAACCTTGAAGGCCTTGATATGACAGAAGCAGATCTTGAAAAGATTCTTGATGTTGATAAGGATGCTTGGAAAGAAGAACTTAAGGGTGTTGACGAACTTTATGCTAAGTTCGGCGATAAGCTTCCTAAAGAACTTTCAGATGTTCTCAATGAAGTAAAATCAAATCTTGATAAATAATTATCTCTTTTGAAACAATATGAAGCACGGTGTAGATTTATCTGCACCGTGCTTTTTTGATGTTTACATATAGGTTGGAATTTTATATAATATATTTGAAATACTTTGCAAAAATCAATTATTAAGGTATGAGGTTTTATGAAAAAACGAATAAAGGAATTTATTGAATATTATAAAGAATTAGGATTTAGCAAAACCTTTTGGTATTTACTCAGCATTGCGTATTTTATATTTGATATGTGGTTTGTTTGGAATAGTATGAGTTATATTGGCTATATAAAAGAAAATTATATTTATTTTTTTAAAGAGCCTTTGGATTATTTGTATCCTTCTTTATATCCGATTGTGATAGCGATAACCATTTTGCTTGAATTCTTATTAAAAAAAGTAAACAAGTTAAGTATTATTTTGAATTATATATTTATTACAGGTTTATTTGGATTTGATTTCTTTTACATGATTAAAATGTTTTCGAAAGGATAAGAAATGCTATTTATGAAACATACAAAAAATATTTGTTTTTTCTTTGAGCAAGTAAAAGTTTTTGTATAAATATTGAAATGTCAAATATATTTGAAATACTTTGCAAAAATTCAATTATTAAGGTGTGAGGTTTTATGATAACAGATAAAAATTCCGGCAAAAGGGATATAGGAATAAAAATAATTTCCGTCCTTATTTGCCTTATCGTTGTATCGTTTCCATTAAGCAAGGCAGCAGATAAAATATGCTACCCATATGTAAAAGCAAAAGCTGTTGCATATTTGTGTAAAAAATACGATGCGAAAATTACAGATTTTAAACTTATTGATTCAAGGCATGCCGGAACATATTGGGATTCATCAAGAGATGAGCTTTTTCAGTTTTTGGCATGGAAAGATTTTGCTTTTGAATTTGAGTACAATGGCAGAAAGTTTTTTGTGAATCGTAATGACGGCAAATTTTATGACGATTATCAGCTTGAAGATATTGAAAATTGGTGTACCGAATGGTTGCAAAAAAATATTGATGAAAATATTGTTGGAATTGAATTGATAATTGATAATTACTTCAATTATATTGCTAATTGTGATAAAAGCAATAATTATGTACTGACTAAAAGCGATACGAAAGAATTTTTAGATAATTACTCTTACGGCAAATATAATTATTATCAAACAATATTTTATTATAACAATTATGACCATTCTAATGAATTAGAATACACAAAACAATTAAAAGCAAAAATTAAAGACAAAATAAAAATATCTGATTATATACATATTTCTAATTCTCCATATCCAAAATTGTTTAAGAATACAAACAAAGCAATTGAAGGATGGGGTACACATTATTATTCTATTAAAAATTATAATTGAGGAAATATATAATGAAAACAAAAATTTATACTCGTTTAATTTCAATAATTATGACAATGAGTGTTGTCATATCTTCAATTTGTTGCTTTCCATACAAATCATTTTCTGCAACATTATACAATGTATCAACTTCTTACTCCGGAAATTACGATTCGGAGTCGCCAATGCAATTTGATGTATATAGTTTGAACAGAAATACATCAACTTTTACAGGACATATAACAATTGATGCTACATCTCTTTCAATAAATATTGATAAAGATGTATCAGGTACAGTTACATTTTATCAAAATTATTATGTTTGCAATTTCAGTTTTAAATATAAATGGCTCGTAATAAGTTTTGATACAACTTTTTCAATAACTGTTTATCCGCGCGAAGGAAAAGCTGTCGGTTATGGTGGTGGAGGTATGCTTGTTCCATCTGCCGATGATTTTGTACTTACAGGAAGCATTGATAATAGTTATAATAAATATTTATCATATAATAGTGATGATATGAAATTATGTATGATGCTATCAAAAGAAATTTATGGTACTGAAAAAGAAGCTTTCCCAAATATGAAATTCTTAAGCCTTATAGACAAAAACTTTTTAAATGGAATTGATAAAGTTCAACTATTTAATACAAAAGACCATAATCCTGATAATGTATCATTTGCATTGCTTCAGAGAAATATTGACAAAGAATCTACAGATTTATTTGTGGTTATTCGGGGAACATTGTGGGATGAATGGCAAGGAAATGTTCAAATAACCGGTAAAAATTATGATTCAAGTTCTACTGTACATAATAATTTTAACAAAGCCAAAGAGTCAATAAAAGATGCAATTTGTGAATATTATAATACTTACTGTAAGAATTATAAAAAAGTAAATTTAATAATTACCGGTCACAGCAGAGGAGCTGCAGTTGCAAATTTATACGCAAAAGAAGCAACAGATACAACAGAAAGTAACGAAAAAAACATTACTGAAACATTAAGAATTCCTAAATTTGACACCGTAACAGCATATACTTTTGCCTGTCCCAATAATGTGAGAATAACAAAAAACAATACAATTGACAAAATCGAGTCTTATAGTAATATTTATAATTATTGGTTTACTACTGATATTGTTCCGTCTGTTCCATTGACAACACCAACAGATGGCTGGAATTATTGGAAATACGGAACTTGTTTTACTATGGATATAACATCATTAGATGACTGGAGTTTTAATAAAGAAATTGCTAATTTTTCGCTTTATCTTTCAGGACCTTTAAACAAAAATATAAAAACTGAATTAAATAATGCATTTTCACAATGGAATTCAATAGAGGAATATTATAATAAACAATTTAAAACTATTTCAGGATATTCACCAAAACAAATTTTATTTGAAAATATAAGCCTTTATGATTTCTTATATAATGCAACATATTTTATGACAAATTCTTATTCAAAACTTTATGGAGTAAAAGCAATAAAAGATATTATAGAGGTACCTCGCTTAAAACCGTTATTATGTTTTGCTATATCAAATATAGGGTCAATATCTACATCGCATCATTATGATACATATAACAAATTTATCAATGGTGACAATAATTCAAATGCATTTGGTGACAGTGAGTTTAAACTTTTTACATATTCGCAGGCGATAAATACATTAAATAATTCTAAAGAAAATTCTGATTTTGCTGTTCAAAATGATAATGCAGTAGCGCCAAATTTAAATGAAGTCCTAAAACTAAAAGAAATCGCAAATCAAAATAATAACAATGAAATACTTGATTGGAATTTAAACAATCCATCTGAATGGTCGGGTATAACTTGGAATAGTACGGGACATGTTGTCGGTATTGATTTTTCATATAAATGGTTAGAGGGCGTTGCTGATTTTTCTGATTTTTCTGAACTCGAAAATCTTGATTTATATGCTAACACTTTTACTAAAATTGACTTATCAGGATGTATAGAACTAAACTCGCTTAACTGTAGTTATAATGATTTATCAAAAAATGGACTTGTGCTGACTGATTGCAATAATTTAAAAACATTATACTGTGATGGATGTGATTTGAGTTTACTCGATTTGTCGGCATTGACTGAATTAAAAAGCTTATCCGGCTCATTTAATAATTTAATTTCTTTAAATCTCGAAAATAACACCAAATTGACTTATGTTAATTGTATTTATAATTATTTAGATGTTCATACAGGAAGTACACTATATAATTATCTATTTGATTATAAAAATAATAATATGGCATATGTTAATTATTTCCAACAAAAATTACCGAGTAATGCAGTAACAGATGCTTCAGAAATACAAGCACTTGAAAATTTTGCAAAATACGGCACCAATAATAAAGCCCTCGATTGGCTCGATGATAATGAAAAATTATCACTTGAAAAAATTCAAAATAATGTGATGTTTTATTTTGACGGAGAAAAATACAGAGCTGTTATGATTAACATGAATGGACTTGGGGTAAGCGGGACACTTGAACTGTCAGATTTTGACGAATTAAGAATAATAAATTGTGAAGACACTGCTATTTCTAAATTGAATTTGAATAATTGCAATAAACTTCAAGAATTATATTGTTCAAATTCGCAAATTGAAAATTTGACACTCCCAAATAATATTACATCAAGTGATTCTAATTTATTCGTTCTCGAATGTGAAAACAATCACATTGATATAAATATATTTTCTGAGAAAATAATATCAAATATAAAAAAGAAAAGTAATTATTCATTAAAATATCGTCATCAAATTATAAACAAAGAAATATCTGTTTTTAATGAAAACGACTATCAGATTCTTTGCGATTTTGCAAATCAAAAAAATAATATGAGCATTCTTAATTGGAACTTAAAAAAACCGGGTGAATGGGCAGAAACAGATTGGATTTATGACTCAGTATCAGAAAAATACAGACTTTACGATTGTAATTTTAATTGCCTAAAGCTTGATGGTAATATTGATTTGTCGGGTTGTACAAAAATTGATAATATTGACTTTGCAAGTAACAATATTAGAACCGTTACTCTTCCGGTAAGAAATATCAATGAAGGCGAATTCTATAATTGTTCAAAATTGGAAGCAGTTATTTTACAAGGCGGTACAACCATTTCGAGTGGTGCATTTATGAACTGTCCCGCACTTCAGGCAATATATATACCTGACAGCATTGCAGATATTTCCGATGATGCATTTGCAAATTCATCCAAAGTTACAATTTGCGCAAACACGGGCAGCTTTGCCGAAGCGTTCGCCAACAAAAAAGGCATCAATTTCAAATCCGGTAGTTTCTTGTGAGGTAATATTGTTGCAATGGAAAGTCCAAATAATATATATGAGCATTATTATCCTGTTGAAGATGTCAATATATCAAATGAAGCCGGCAATATATCTAAAAGTGATAAATATGGATATTTTGTAGTATATTCGCTTAAAAACGGCAATTATGATTTCGCACTTGATTACAAATACGGATATAACTTGCATCTTAAAGTTAAAATTTGTGATTCATCAGTAGTCATTTCTACACCTATCACTATGATATGTTGTGATTTTAACAAGGACGGTTATATTAACGCTAAGGATTTTGCTGTGTTAAAAAAACATATTAACGGTTATGAGTCAACAATAGATAATAAATATTTTGATATTAACAAAGACGGTATTGTTGACGATGATGATTGGAAAATTGGGAAAAATTTCTTGCTTTGCAAAAATAATAATGAAATCATTATGAGTTACAGCAATGCAGAATATGATATTATTCCGGCAACGGCTGAAACAGCAGGAAATGAAGAAGAAAAGCCAAACGGAATTGATGTAGTAGACGGCGGACTCGATTGACTTTTATATAATATATTTGAAATACTTTGCGAAAAATCAATTATTATGGTGTGAGGTTTTATGAAAAAACGAATAAAGGAATTTATTGAATATTATAAAGAATTAGGATTTAGCAAAATCTTTTGGTATTTACTCAGCATTGCGTATTATATATTTGATATGTGGTATATGTGGAACGGAGAAAGTTATATAGGCTTTATAAAAAAATATCATAATGCTTTTTTTGAAAAGCCTTTGGTCTTTTTATACCCTTGTGTATATCCGATTGTAATAGCAATAATCATTTCGCTTGAATTCTTATTTAAAAAAGTAAACAAGTTAAGTATTATTTTTAATTATGTACTTATTACAGTATTATTCGCTTTCGATTTTTTTTATGAACTTTCTCTTTTTGCATAAATTTAAAAGGTGACTTTTATGAAACATACAAAAAAATATTTGTTTTTTCTTTGAGCAAGTAAAAGTTTTTGTATAAATATTGAAATGTCAAATATAATTTGATATACTATGTTTGTTAATTATTTAACATAAAATCTATTATAATAATCGGAGATAAAAAATGGCAAATTCACCTAAAATAATTGCAGTTGCAGGCAAAGGCGGAGTAGGTAAAACTTCAATCAGCGCAACTATTGTTAAAATCCTTGTGGAAAAATTTCCTGATAAAAAAATTCTTGCAATTGATGCAGACCCGGCAGTCGGCCTTTCAACCGCTCTTGGCATTGATGTTAAAACTACTATTGATGATATTCGTAAGGAAATTGTTGAAACTGTTGAAGACGGGCAAACAAAAACCGCTATTGAACTTTTGGGTGACGCGAGATATAAAATTTTTGACGCAATAGTTGAAACAGACGGTTTTGCATTTATCGCAGTCGGCAGGCCTGAAAGTGCAGGTTGCTACTGTAAAATCAATACTTATCTTAAGGAAGTAATCAATCTTATCAGCGGTGATTTTGATTATGTTGTAATTGACGGCGAAGCCGGAATTGAACAGATTAACCGCAGAGTTATGGAAAAAGTTACACACCTTCTTCTTGTATCTGATGCAAGTAAAAAAGGTACGCAGGTTATTAACACCATTAAAGATGTTGCCGATAAGCTTGTGATGTATGATGAAATCGGCGCAATCATTAACCGTATTCCTGATGAAAGTGTAATTAAACTTATTGATACAAACGGTATTGAAGTGTTGTCATACATTCCCGTTGATTCAAATCTTGCGGTGTATGATATTGAGGGCAAAAATATCACAAAGCTTCCTGATGATTCAAATATAGTAAAAGGCACTGCCGAAGCACTTGAAAAAATCGGCATTTTATAATTGTTATGAACTTTTTTGATGAACTTATAGCAAAATGCGAAGATGCTTTTTCACAGCATAATAAAAATTCATATCATTTTAGCCCCGCAAAGCAGTGGGAGGATACCGGCATAAGCCACATAGTTTTGCAAAGGGATACAGCCTTTGAGCTTAACGGAATAGGCTTTAACCTTGTAACTTCAAAGCCGATAGAAAACAGTGAAACGGCAGTTATCGGCAATGAATTAAAAGAAATTAAAAACAATAGGAAATTTTGCCGAGTGTCAATAATTCAAATTGATGATGTTGATGATGAGCAAAAGGCATATAATCTTATTCGTAAAATTGAATATGTTAAATATCACTATTTTCCGCTTGGCTATATGATACGCACTTCATCCGAAGAGCAAAAAGAAATAGTAAGAGTTTCTAAAAGTGCAATAAAAAAGGGAATATCGTTTGAAAAAATAGGCAATCTTTTGAATTCAAAATTCCTTGAAAATAAAAGCGTAAAAAATGTGAAAACCGTGTTTGTAACAGCTGAAGATTTTGATTATTCACTCTTAACTTCGGTTGCAGAAAAAAACAGCGAAATCACAAAAACACTTAATCATATTATGCAGGGTATAAATTTTGATTGCTCTGCCTGCAATTTGAAACCTATATGTGATGAGGTGGAGGGTATGCGTGAACTTCATTTCAAAAACAGCGGTATGATGTAGAAAAAACAGCTTGGACATTAAGTCCAAGCTGTTAGACTGTCGATAAAGTGGCTAAAGCGCGCCTCGTCGAAAGGGTGCAGAAGCACCGACCGAACCGACAGGTGAGACGGTGGGTGCAACTTGTTGCACACGGAGGGATTGTGAAAAAGAGCTTGGACATTGAGTCCAAGCTCTTTTTGCGCTTTTCGTTTTTTGCAAACGGGCAGTACCTATGTACAGCTCCGTTTACAAGAAAACGAAATTTATCTCACTTTCTCAAAGTCTACCGGCATGCATAAATTTATATTTATTTCCAAACCTCTTCTGCAATTTCTTTAACAAGCTTAAGCTTTGCCCATTGCTCGTCTTCAGTAAGCTTGTTACCGATTTCGCATGATGCGAAGCCGCATTGCGGGCTTAAGCAAAGTCTTTCAATAGGGATGTACTTTGCAGCTTCGTTTATTCTTGCAATAACAGCTTCTTTGCTTTCAAGTTTTGGTGATTTTGTGGTGATAAGCCCCAAAACTACCTGCTTGTCACTTGAAACTTTTGCAAGCGGAGCAAAATCGCCGCTGCGTTCATCATCATATTCAAGAAACAGTGCATCAACATTTTCCAGTGCAAATACATAATCCGCAACCGGTGCATAACCGCCGCTTGAAAAGAAAGTGGAATGGTAGTTTCCGCGGCAAATGTGTGATGTGATTACCATATCGTCTGCCTTACCTTCAAGCGCAAGGTTGTTAACGGTCAATAATTGCTTTTTAAATTCATCTGCACTTAATCCGAATACATCGGCATTTGCATTTTCGCCGATTACAGAACCCCAGGAGCAATCATCAAGCTGCAAATTGCGGCATCCGGCATCATAAAATTGCTTGATTACATCTTTATATGCTGCTGCAATGTCAGCTATCAACTCTTCATTTGTAGGGTAATATTTGCGTGTGCTTTCAATATTTGAAGGTACAATAAACTGCAAATATGTTTGTGCAGGTGCAGGAATTATGTATTTTGCAACCGTATTTTCATCTTCAAATTGCTTTAAAAATTTAAAATATTCTACAAAAGGATGTGGCTTTGCTTTGATTTTTCCTACCAGATATGTATCATCAAGCACTGCAAGTTCGGCGTTAAAAGGAACTCCGTTTCCGGTATCCTTATGTTCAACTCCGCCAAATCCCCACATAAAATCAAGGTGCCAAAATGTTCTTCTGAATTCACCGTCGGTAATTGCGTGGTAGCCAAGTTCCTTTTGCTTTGCTACAAGCTTGGTGATTTCATCATTTACGATTTTATCGTATTCTTCTTGTGAAATTTCGTTGTTTTTGTATTTGCTCTTTGCGTCTTTTAATGCCTGTGGCCTTAAAAAACTGCCTACAAAATCATATTTAAACGGTGTTTTTAATGTACTCATTTGAGTTGCCTCCTTGTTATTTGCTGAGTACAGTTTAACACATCATTTATGTTTTGTATAATACATATAACATACGGATTGTCATAGTTTTAATCTATGGCCACGCATTTCTTTATCGCTTCAATATATGCAAGCGCATATCTTGAAAGCATAATGTTTTTCTTTTTAATAAGCCCGATACGCATATTTGCATCTATGTTTAAAGGCTTTGCAATAATATCTTCACCGTTCAGCTCTTTATCAATAACACCGGAGCTTACGGTAAATCCGTTTAGCCCTATTGCAAGGTTAAACAGAGTTGCACGGTCACGCACCTGTATGTTTTTCGGCATATCAAGCACACTTAAAAACTCCTCGCTGAAATAGAATGAATTGCGCTCGCCTTGCTCATATACCAAATATGGATATGGCTTGAGTTCATCAAGTTCAACCGCATCTTTGCTTGCAAGCGGGTGGTTTTTGCTGATGAATATATGCGGCGAAGCTTCAAATATTTCCTCAAATACTAAATCGTTTTTCTTAAAAAGTTTTGTAAGCACTTCTTCATTTTGGCTTGATAAAAACAATACGCCGATTTCGCTGTTGTTGTTTGCCACATCATCAATGATTTCGCCTGTTTGAGTTTCACGCAAAATGAAATTATATTCGTCTGCATCATATTTGTTTACAACATCTACAAATGCATTTACGGCAAAGGAATAATGCTGGCACGATACGCTGAGCTTCGGCTTTCTGTTTGTATCCTTGCAAAATCTGTCTTTCATAATATCAGCCTGCTCAAGTAAATTGCGTGCATATGAAAGTAATTCTTCACCCTCACGGGTAATTTTAATTCCCTTGTTTGTGCGTGCAAATGCGGTAACGCCCATTTCTTTTTCAAAATTGTGTATCGCCGCACTCAAGCTTGGCTGGGATATAAACAGTTTTTCTGCCGCCGATGTTATGTTTTTACACTCGGCAACAGTTACAAAATATTTAAGCTGCTGTAAAGTCATATTATTTCATAGCCTTTCATTATGCTTTATGAAATAATTATATATTCCTTTACTTTATATTTCAAGTGTAAAAGATTTATATGATTGAACCGATAATAACTATAAGCGTTATAATTAAATATTTTTTGAATATACACATAAAGTCAACAGTTATAGATTGAAAATATTGATTGAATTTAGGCAATATTCACGATATAATTATAAAGATGAATAATTATGTCAATGTGAGGTAAGATTTATGTATAATAATATCAGCGATTGGGACAGAATGGTTGCCGGTAAGCTTTATAATTCTGTAAACAAGGATATTTTTAAGCGGCACGCATTAGGACTTATAAGGTGTGACCGTTTCAACAAAATTGCTTTGTGGAGATTTAAAACTAAACAGCGTGCGCTTGAAAAACTTATTCCGTCTGCAAAGGGTAAAGAGTTTGCAGTTTTTGCACCGTTTTACTGCGAATATGGTGTTAACATAAATGTCGGTAAAGGTTGCTTTGTAAATTATAACTGCACTTTCCTTGATGTCGCACCGATTACTTTGGGCAATAATGTTTGGCTTGGCGCAAATGTAACGCTTGCAACACCTAATCATCCTTTTATTGCCGAGGAGCGTTTGCCTGCCGATTATCCCGACGGTAAGCACGACCTTGAATACGCTTCACCGATAGTAATTGAGGATAACTGCTGGATATGTTCAAGCGCCACGATTTGCGGCGGTGTAACCATAGGTGAAAACAGTATTGTGGCCGCCGGTGCGGTAGTAAACAGAGATGTTCCGCCAAACAGCATTGTTGCAGGCGTGCCGGCAAAAGTTATCCGCCAAATTGATGAAGATGACAGAATAAATGTGTGGGAAACATATGAGAAAAACGAAGTTCCGCTTTCGGTAAGAAAAATAAAATCAAAGGAACTCTCGTCGAAACACACTCCGTGATTAAGGCGAAATGCAAGCATTTGCCAACAATCACTTCGTATGTTTCTCCTCTCAAAATCTGCCGTACGGTGGTGCGTCAGATTTTGTATATGGTGTTCTTGCATACTTTCACAACATAATAAAAACGAGGAACATTCTAAAGAACATTCCTCGTTTTTGGTACGCTTCGTCCAAACATATTCCGTATTCAAACAAATTGCCAAGTCAATTTGTAACGAATACTCCATATGTTTCTCCTCTCAAAAACTGCCGTACAGTGGTGCGTCAGTTTTTGTATTATGGGGTTCGAGTCCCTACAACCCAAAAAATAATAAAAAAGCCATCAGGTATAAATACCTAATGGCTTTTTTGGTACGCTGGAAGGGACTCGAACCCCCGACCTACTGGTTCGTAGCAGCTAAGATATGACTTAAATACAGCAAATATGGCTATTTTAAGCCATTTCTGCTATACAAAATTTGCCCACAATTTCATATAAACCTCTATAATTAAATTGTTTATATTTTGCAAGTGGTCACAATTGTGGTCAAAAATGCGATTTACGAGTTTATTAAATTTTTATAAGAATTTTATATACAGATCCCGTAAATGATTTTGCAGATAATTTGAAACTAATATTTAATAACATTGAAAAATTCAATAACTAATGGTAAACCGCCTTTACGAACGATTATAAGAGTGGTTTTAAAATATTATATATTTAGAAGTTTGAACATTAGAAAACGGAATCAGAGTAACCGAAATGTATCCTCAAATACACCATTTTAAGCCGAATCCTAACTTTTTAGTTTCTAAAAGATTTTTCAATAAATAACTAGAAGGTTTTGATTTGTTGCAAACATCACTTTGTTGATGTATAATTAAAAGGAAAAGTTCGTTATAATTAATGCAGAAATACTAGCGAGGTATTACATATGCATATATGTACAGTTATAATTAATAATTTTAGATGTTATGAAAATAAAACCATATTCACATTTAAAAAAGGTCTCAATGTATTAGTTGGTGAAAATGACTCAGGTAAAAGTGCACTAATTGATTCAATAAAATATGTTTTAGGAACTACTGATCAAAATTGGCAAAGAGTTAATATTTCTGACTATTCCAATGAAGATACATCAAAACCCATTAACATAACCATTATCTTTTCCGATTTAACATTAGACGAAAAAGCTACTTTTATGGAATGCCTTACATTAAAAAAAGGCAAATACTATTTAATTCTTAATTGGGAAGCCAAATATTTAACGACTATAATGCCTAATAGAACAGTTATTAATTTATCTTGTGGTTTAAAAAAAGATATTACTGCACCAAGCCCTGAGGCTAGAGAAACTTTAAGAACTACATATTTAAGACCTTTAAGAGATGCTGCTGCTCAGATGAAAGCAGGTAGAAATTCAAGACTATCACAAATTGTTAGTAGTATTCCAAATTTAAATGATGGAAAACCGTATGTTCCAGGTAAAGATATATCTAATTTATCACTTTCGGCTATTTTTGATCTTTCAAATGACTTATTGAAAAACAACAACAAAATAAAGGAAGTCAATGATTCTATCAATAATATAATGACAGGTCAAATGCTGTTATCTAATGAGAATATTCAAACCGATATTTCAGTAAGTAACACAGATGCCATTGAAAATAAAAAAATAAACAATCTTTTAGAAAAATTAGACTTAACTGTAATATCTAATAAAGGAAATATAGGCCTTGGAACCAGCAACCTAATGAGTATGGCTTGTGAACTATTATTAAATAACAAAAACAATAATTATAGTTCGTTTATGCTGATAGAAGAACCTGAAGCACATATACATGCACAAAGACAATTAAAACTCATAAAATCTATACAAGAACAATGCAACAAATCGGATGTAAATACTCAAGTTATTATGACCACCCATTCTCCGTTGCTCTCATCTGTTGTACACTTAAAAAACATTACAATAGTAAACAATAAACAACCATACTCATTATCTCCTAATAATACTAAATTAGAAGATAATGATTATAAATATCTTGAAAAATATTTAGATGCAACAAAAGCTAATATGTTTTTTGCAAGAGGTGTGATAATAGTAGAAGGACCAGCTGAGGCTCTCTTGTTTCCTACTATTGCTGAATTATTAGGATACGATTTCACTAACAATGGTGTATCTTTAGTTGATGTGCGAGGAATAGGTTTAAGCCGATACGCAAGGATTTTTCAAAGAACAGACGAAGAAAATCTTTTAAATGTACCAGTTGCTTGCGTTACAGATAGGGATATAATGCCTGATTGTGCTCCAAAAATATGTATTAACAAAGACTATTCTACATTAGATACATTTCCTAGTAAAAGCAAAAGAAGATGGAAAGTTGAGTCTGAAATAGATGATATTGATTCTTATATGGATGGTATACTATCTAGAGCAGATGGTCAAAATGTAAAAACTTTTATTTCTGATTACTGGACTCTCGAATATGATTTAGCATATTCAGGATTAGCAGAAGATATGATTATAGTAATTGAAAATTTGCTTGGCAAAAATGTTAACGCAATAAAAAGCGAGTATGATAAATATACAACTCCCGAAGAAAAAGCTTCATATATTTATTCGTTCTTCAGAAGAAATTTAATATCAAAAGCCGATTTTGCTCAATCATTTTCAGTGCATTTAGAAGAGAAATATGATAAATGCATTGAAACCTTTAAATCTAAATTGCCAAATTATATTGTAGATGCAATAAAATATGTTTCAACACCAATACAATAGATAGATTAATTATGAAGGATTTTAATATTTCAAAAATTGAAATAACCGATGAAGATATAAAATGGATACAAGAAATAATGCCAGAAATAGAATTCGATGACGACCGCATCAAAGCGTTAAAATCATTGGACTCTGTTGATATAAACGCATGTCCTGGCAGTGGAAAAACAACATTATTAGTATCAAAACTTGCCATTCTTGCTAACAAATGGCCTTATACAAATAAGGGAATATGTGTTTTGTCACATACAAATGTTGCGAGAGAAGAAATACAAAATCGTTTAGGCGATTTAGCCATAAGCAAAAAATTGTTATCCTATCCTCATTTCATTGGAACATTTCAATCATACCTAGATACTTTTTTTGCAATTCCATATTTAAAAAGCAATAAAAGCAATATAAAAATTGTTGACGATCAATATGTTTTATCAAAAAGGTGGAGCAGAATGAAATATAAAACATATCTAGAAAATAATAATTATGATCAGTATGTTTTTGATCCTGCAAAATTACCTTATGAACTAAATATAAAATGTGATGCAAACACAAAAACATACAAAAGCATCGTAAAAATTGTGGAAGGTTCAAGAAATATCGGAGAATATACATTTAATGAAATGAGATTATATGCAGCTCAATATATAGCAGAATATCCTGAAGTTTGTGAAATCGCTCGAAAAAGATTTCCAATCATATTTATTGATGAATCTCAAGATACCGAAAATTACATGTGGGAGATAATAACAAAAGTATATGTTGAAGGATCAAATACAGTTTGGCAATCGTTTGGAGATATTAATCAAGCGATTTATAATGGATTTTCATCAAACGACAAAACAACTATATTTCCTAGAGGAAACCAAATATCAATTACTAACACCAAAAGATTGCCTAATTCGATTGCAAAATTAGCAAATACTGTTGCTATTAATAAATCTATTATGATTGGTCAATCAACAGAATTCATTAATAATAAAAACACGATTATTCTTTTCGACAAAAATAGTTCAAGTCAAGTAATTCATTGTTTTGCCGACATAATTTATGAAAATTTTTCCGATGACGATATTATTAAAAATCAAAGATTTGGTTGTCATGCCATAGGTTTAATACACAAGTTAAATAAAGACGATAACGATAATTTTGCAAAACGAGTAAGTAATTATTATGCCGATTATAATCCTAACCCAATAAAAATCCATCCTGAAAAACTAATAGATTTCTTTAGTATTGGACAAAGTAATTTCATTAAAAGTGGCAACCTTAGTAATAAAGTAGCTTCGTACTCTGACGGAATATTGACTCTAATTAGGAAATATCCTAAAAATAAGAATATTTACCCAACTGCAAATTTTCACGGAATAAATGGGTTAAATAAATATTTAAATTATCCTGAGAATTTTCATAAATGGTTTTATGAAATTTTACATACAAACTATGATTCTCCTGATTTATGGAAAGCCTTAATTGAGAGATTATATAATGAATTAGGTGATATTATTGATTGGAAAATGGCAACTGGTGAGGGATTTTTAAGCTGGACAAATAACTACACAAAAACAGCTCAAGATTCTTCTTGTACAGAAAATACTATTTGTTTTAAAAAAGATGGCAGAATTGATTTGCCAATACACATCGGAAGTATTCATTCTATCAAAGGAAGGACACATCTAGCAACCTTAGTTTTAGAAACTAAATATAGAGCATATAATATAAAATCAATAATCGAATATTTATGTGGGGAATATAAAAAACCTACAGTAACAAATGCAAACCGATTAAAATGTCAATATGTTGCTATGACGAGAGCCAAAGGACTATTATGTATGGCTATACCAAAAAATAATGTTACACCTAACCAAAAAGAAAAGCTCAGCAAGTTAGGATGGGAAATAGTGGAAATTTAGATTTTTAAATGACAACATAAAAACCAGTTGCAGACACAAATCTGTAACTGGTTTTTGTGTTAGGTCCTATTAATACTAATATTTTATCATGCTATCCACAAATGATTTTATTTATATTTACTATCAAATAATTTCTTATTTATTGATTTTAAATAGTTCCTTACCTACCTTTAATATCCACATAATGTTTTCATGTAACTGCTCGAAAGTTAAACTTGGATCGATCATGATGTATCCTAATTGCAAATTAATATCATATTTTTTAATAATTTTAATTGCATTTTCCAAAGTATGCCCTTTATGATATTTGTTCAAAACACTTTGATTACCACTTTCTAATCCAATAAAAAGTTCATCTAATCCCACACTTTTCAAGTTAGCAATAACTGGTTCTAAAATGCAATCCACTATTGCTTCTGCGTGAAATTTTATTTTTAAATTTCTTTTTTTGATTTGATTACAGAAATCATATATCCATGTTAAATTAGTTTTATCAATAAATAACTCATCAACAAATTTAAAATAATTAACATTATATTTTTTTGAAAGTGTTCAATTTCATCAAGAACATTGCCGACAGAACGAACTCTGCGATATGATGTTCCTGTTAATTTGCCAGTAGAACAAAAACTGCAATTCCCATAACATCCACGACCAGCAGAAATGTTTATATAATAGAAACCTGTTTTAAGTTCTTTTTCCATATCTTCAAAAAGTCTTTCGCAGGCAATGGTAATTCATCAAGTTTTTCGATCACACTTATAGGGTAGTTGGCAATAATTTTATTTTCACTGTCTCTGTACGGAATACCATTAATATCTTTTAATTCCATTTTCCCTATTATGTATTTCAAATATTTAACTGTTGAAATTTCTCCCTCACCTAATGAAATAACATCTATATTATGACAATCATTTAGTATCTTGTCATATGATATGCAATTGTTGGAAAATTCCACCAATAAAAATTGGAATATTAAAATTAGATTTAATATATTTGTCATATTCCTTAACAACAACATAAGAACGTTGAGATGTACATGATATTCCAACACATTTAGGTGGATTTTTTTAAATTTTAATTATATCATTTACACTGTGTTTATTATGTTCAGCATGAATCATTGAAACTGAAAAACCTTCTTGTCTCAGACATGAGGTCAAATAACCAAGTGCAAGATTATCCTTAGAACGCAATTCGTTTTTCCAATTAGCATCTTCCAAATATGGATAAATTAATGAACAATCAATTGACAAAAAAACATCCTTCCTAATCAATTTGTTGTTTCTTATGTTATAGCAAAACCAAAATAATTTTGATATATATTGCAAAAATGCAAAGTAAATATTCAACTTTGTTACTTGCTATTTCACTAAACTATAGTTTTATAATAGTAAAAGAGCGAGAAAATCACTTCAATATAGCGATTTTCTTGCTCTTTTACTTCATTTCTGTATTTTTAATCAACATTTAACAATAGTTTTAAAACACAAATGACAATTAGAGTATGATAAAGATATTATTAAATAAAATTGAAACGAAGGAATGAAAAATGATAGAAAATGAGTATAAAATAATGTTAACGAAAAAAGAATTTTTTTATTTAAAAAGAAAATTAAAAAAATGCACTAGAATAGTGCAGAGAAATTATTATTACGACACCTATAATTTATTGTTATACGAGTCAGATGTTACATTAAGAGTTAGAGAAATCAATGGCAATTTAAAATTACAATACAAATCAAAACCTTTAATAAAAAATAAAATATACACTAGGGAAGAAAAAGAAAAAACTATTAATAGAGTTCCTTTTCAAATTGAAAATGATTTTTCTGAGATGCAAACACCTATTAATAACTTCTATTGTATCGGCAATATGCTGACTATTAGATATAAAGAAATTATTAATGGTTTAGAAATTTGTATTGATGAAAACCATTATCTTGGGATTACCGATTATGAATTGGAATTAGAAAGCCCAAATACAGAATTAATTGAAAAGTGGTTAAATAAAATTCAAAGTGTAGTTAACGTTAATACTAAACCCGCAAAACCTAAATATAATCGTTGGATTAATGAATATAAAAAATTTAAGAATAATGATATATTTAGCAAATTTGATAAAACAGCTAAAAATAATAATAACATTGCAATAATAGATGAAAATGAGAATCCGATAACTTATATAGAATTGCTTAATTATTCTAATATGTTATCCAATTATATTTTATCTAATTATTCTAAAAAATTAAGTTTAAATGAACCTTTAGGGATTTTAATGGATAAATCATATAAACAAATAATTGTAATGCTAGCTGCGTTAAAACTAGGTATCCCGTTTCTACCACTTGATACAGGTTATACCAATGAACGGATTGAATATATGATTAACAACTCTAAAACACCACTAATAATCTGTGATAGCAATAAATTTCAAATTAGTAATAAAATTGATTTGATATTATATAGTGATGTTTTTTCTGATGAGCCTAAATTAAATGATTTCAATATAGTAAATAAAACATGCATTGATAATATGGCATACATATTATATACTTCTGGATCAACAGGAGTACCCAAGGGTGTAGTTATTAGACAAAATGCTATTATTAATACATTGTTATGGAGAATTAAATATTATAACCTAAACAAATCTGATACAGCATTACAAATGTTATCAATCTCATTCGACAGTTCTATTGAAGATATATTTTGTTCCTTGTTGAGTGGTGGATGTTTGGTTTTAGTTAATCAAAAGAAAAAACTTAATGTGAAATACTTAGTAGCATTAATTAAAAAATATAAAATTACATATTTTCTCACAGTACCATCCTATTACAAATATTTATTAGACAAACTGGATAATAACACTTCTTTGACTAAAGTTATATTAGCTGGAGAAAACTTTTATAAAGATTTAGTTGACAAACACTTTTCTATTCTTAAAAATGTAAAATTGTTTAATGAATATGGGCCTACAGAAAACAGTGTATGTACAACTGTTAGTGAAATATTTAATTCATCAAACATAACAATCGGAAAACCAATTAGTAATACTTCTATAAAAATAATAAATAAAGATTCACAAGGTATAGGAGAATTAGCAATAACAGGGCCAGGACTTTTTGATGGGTACCTAAATGATATTGAATTAACTCAGAAAAAAACACAATATTCAGAAGGATTAAGATGGTATTTAACAGGCGATTTAGTTAAATACAACAAAAATAATGATTTAATATTTATCGGTAGAAATGATTCACAAATTAAAATTAACGGAAAAAAATTCAATCTTACTGAAATAGATAGTTTATTAATAAACCATCCAAAAATCCTTTTTTCAAAAAGTATACATGAAAAAATAAACTGCATTAATACAATTATCACATTTGTGCAATATAGTTATTGTGTAGATAAACAAGTTGCCTATGACGAGATAATTCAATATTTAAAATGTTATCTAACAAATGACGAATTACCACATAATATTGTTTTCATCACTAAAATACCACTTTTAAACAATGGGAAAGTTGATGTTAATAAATTAAAAAAACAATTTTTCAAGGAGGTATAAAATTGAATAAAAATATTGAAATAACATTAAGAAGTCTCTTTAATGAGGTGTCAAATAGGAATATACGTGATATATCAAAAGATATCCGAGAATTCGGAATTGATTCATTACAATTTATAACATTTGCTGCAAGAATTGAAGAAGAATTTAATTTCGAATTTGATTTTGATGATTTAGACAATATTAATCCATTCTCAATAAATAATATTACAAATTTCATATTAGAAAAAGGAGTTAAATAATGGTTAAAGAAACTGAAAAAAAATTGATATGCCTATTATCAAGAATCAATCTGAATGAAAATGAAAAAAAAGAGATTTCTCACTTATTAGAGCAAAAAATATCTTGGACTTATATATTTGACGTTACTCTTAAAAATAAATGTCACTTATTGGTTTTTGAGAATTTAAAAAAATTTGAAATTGAATCTGATGAGTATTCCAAATATTCACAAATAGTTAGATGTATGAGTTTTTACAACTTTTACAATCTAAAATCAAAATATGAAGAACTAAACATATTTTTAGAAAAACTGCCTAAAGAGATCAAAGTTGTTCCAGTTAAAGGAGCCCACTTGATTAAAAATATGTATAAAAGTTTTTATATTAGAGCAACAAATGATTTCGACTTTCTTTTTAAAAAAGAAGATTTACCTACAATAAAAAATATTCTGAATAATTTAGGATATTATCAGGGTGACTATGATTCTAAAACTAATACAATAATTCCATTCAATGCAAAAAAAAGAATACTATATAATACTAAAATGTACAACTTATTACCTTATATAAAGATAGTTAATAATGATGCTTTAAAAATAAACTTATTTGATTTTTCACATTCCCTTGATTTTGATTTAAAAAACAATATTGTAGAAGAAATGATAGACGTAGCTTATTTTGATAACGGAGTATGGAAATTGAAGCCAGCACACTTTTTTATTCATATGTGCTGTCATCATTATAGAGAGGGCAGTCATGCTTCGTGGATTTTGATCGGTAAGGATTTAAACATCATAAAATTTTGCGATGTTAGAGAATATGTTGTTAATTGTATGAAACACGATGATATATTGGAAGCTATAAATTTTGCAAAAAAACACAATTTGCAAAAAGCTGTATACTTCACAATATATTTCGTAAAAGAAATTTATAATACCGGATTTGAAGATGAAATATTAAATTCACTTGATATTTCAGACGAATCATTCTTATATGAATATGGCGAAAATGAATATGATGAAGTGAAAACAAGAAAAAAGGATTTTTGGACAAGTTTATTTGATCGAAATAATAAAGATGAAATTCAAGAACTTCCAAAATACACAGCTATATTATAAAAAAAGCTCTATGTTCAAATTGAACATAGAGCTACGCATATTTTCTTAACGAATACATTTTGGCTAATTTTGATGAAAACTCTGAAGGAGTAATTGAGATATTTAATTCAGCTAAAGGATTAGTCGAGTTCTGTCTAAAAAATGAACCGGATGTATTGTTTCTTGATATTGAACTCGGTGATATAAACGGCATTGAATTGGCTAAATATTTACGAAATGAGTTCCCCACTCTTATAATCGTATATATTACTAATCATCCGGACTATGTATTTTCATGCTTTGAAACAGAACCATTAAACTTTTAAAAAAAACCTATCGATAAAATTGAACAAGTCCGTAAAAAATGGACAATAGAAAGAAGAGCCCTCTTGATGTAGAATATATACATCAGGAGGAAATTTTTATGCCAAGAAGTTATCAACACATAAGCAATTATGAAAAAGAAATTTTAGAATTGAAGGCGCAAGGATTGACTCGAAAAGAAATAGGAGCAAAACTTGGATTCACAAAAGATCAAGTACACAATTTCATTACACGATATAATGAAAAGAAACGAAAGCTAAAGGCAGGGGTTGCAATTAGAGCAAAAGGCAGACCACCAAAAGATTATGAAATTACAGAAGAAATGAAAATCAACGAGTTAAAATATATCATCACTCGTAAAGATTCAAAGATAAAACGATTGGAAATGGAAAACGAGTTAATGTGGGATTTTCTCTCACTCACAGAAAGGAAGTGAGACCGTCGGTTAAGTATCAAGTAATATTTAAGCACAAAGACAAATACAGCATAAACTCAATGTGCAAATTCTTTGAAGTATCAAGGAGCGGATATTATGCGTTCTTAAAACGAATGGATATACCGGACAGAGATTTGCCTTTAGCCGAAAAGATAAGAGAATGTCAGAAAGAAAGTCACAGAACATATGGCTATCGCAGAGTGTATATATGGCTTGAAAGACAAGGAATATACCGCAATCCGAAGACAATTCTTCGTGTAATGCAAAAATACAACTTATTGTCTGTAGTACACAGAAAGAAATTTCATTATTGCAGTCAACACTTGCACAGATATCCAAAACTACTTAACAGAGAGTTTAATGCCGAAAGACCGAATCAAAAATGGGTTACGGATATATCATATATACCAACTGCACAAAGTAATTGTTATCTGTCGGTAATACGAGACCTTTATGACAACAGCATTGTGTCATATCAAATGTCAAAAGATATGACAGTTAAGCTTGTACTTGATACTATCAAAAAAGCGATGAAAAAAGAAAATGTCACTGCAGAGTTGTAGCTCCACATTGACCAAGGGTCGCAATATGTCTCCCACGACTATTTTGTGACAACACAATCATACGGCATAACGCCGTCAATGTCAAGGCGTGGTAATCCGTATGACAACGCTTTAGCAGAAAATTTCTTTTCAATACTCAAAACCGAATGTATTCACAGAGTTAAACTTTCCGGATATGATGAGGCGAGCCTCATCATATCCGAATACATCAACTTCTACAACAATTACCGTATTCAAACTAAAACAAAACTGACTCCGCTTGAAAAACGAAATCAGTTTGTTGCTTAAAATTTAATTTTTTACTTCAAGTAGGCTCTTTTGTACTGCCTGCACAATTTGGGGCAGGTCACATTCACACGATTTAGGCCTCATAAATTACAAAATCACTCATTAAAAATTAATCCTATTTATTCAGAAAAATGCGTTTCAAATGAACAACTGTTAAAAAACTAAAGCAATTTTATAATCCTAAAATTATATTATTTCATAATAGATTGTTTTTACATAATGATGCATACGCCATAAACCTGTTTATAAAATCATTTAAAAGAGAACATATGATTGTACTTCTGGCAACGATAAAATATATTTACAAGAAATCAGGAATTTATATGAACATAAAAAAGTCATTAAACTGATTTTAGAAAGAATTGGATGTTGCAACAATATAATAGAAAACAAAAACCAATTAGTAACAGACTCATATAGTACTTTGTTACTTTGTGCTAAACACAATATAAAACCACATCACATTTCAATAAAGCATATATATAATAAAATGATAGAACTTGAAAAAAACAACAAATAATTATCTTTAGTGTCTTTTTATACTCCTAATATAAAACATATTTAAAAGATATAATCATAAGTTGTATGCTAGTGTCAAGTAGAAATAGAGGGTAAAAATCACCAATTAACCAAACCCTTGTTCATTACAAAATTGAACAAGGGTTTTAAAATTAATACAATAAAATAATCTTTCAGCTTAATAGCTATTACAATTTTGCACTTTTTCTCAACTATTTTTAATACTTTTAAATAATGTAAATAGTTTATATTATAATTATGAAAAATGAAGAAAATAAATTTAATGAAGCTTATATGAAGAGACAATATGAAATTTATATTAAATTCTAAAAAGGCAAAAAAAACATTAACAATTATAATTTCAATAACATTAAGCATTATATTTGTAATGTCAAATCTATTAATGTTCCATCTTAATAGAAATATAAATATAAAACATAATTGTAAAAACATTATTTTATTAATAGGAGATGGAATGGGTAAAAATCATATTGAAGCAACAAAAAAACTTCAAACCTTGAAACATTAAACATGGAGTTACTACCATTGCAAGGGAAGGTTACCACTTTTTCTAAATATTTTAAAACAACCGACAGTGCAGCTGCAGCTAGTGCAATGTCTACTGGTAAAAAAACTTTAAATGAGATGATTTCTCAGAATGATAATTCATCAATTAATGAAACTTTAATGGAAACTGCAATTAAACAAAACATGAGTACAGGTATAATAACATCCTCTTATTTATATGACGCTACACCAGCAGCATTTTCCAGTCATACTTCATCTAGAAAAAATTACGATGAAATTATAAAGCAACAAATCGGCTCACAAATCAATTTACTAATAGGTACAGGGAAAAAAGAATATAACAACTATATAGATACTATAAAAAAATCCGGGAAAAAATACATAAATGAATTCGAATCATTACCAAGTGATTTGTCAAAAAATATTCTATGTGTTTTTGATGACATTTCATCAAAAAACAAAAAATTTAATTCATTGTCAGATTATACAGAATATGCATTAGAAATACTTTCAAATAATGATAATGGTTTTTTCTAATAATTGAAGGGGGAAAAATTGATTCACAAAGTCACGAAAACCATTTTGAAGAGACAATAGATGAAGTATTAGATTTTGATAAGTCTGTTGGAATATGTTGGGATTTTGCCAAAACACATGAAGATACATGTATTATTGTAACTGCTGATCATGAAACAGGAGGATTATCTAAAATTAAAACTAACGAAAAATATGAATATTCATTTACTACAACCGAGCACACAAGAAATTTAGTGAATTATTATATTTATCCTAGCTCAATTGCAAATACACCATATATTATTGATAACACTTACATATACAGATTTGTAAATAAGATGATTTGTAACAAATAAGTGAATTTATAAAAGATAATAGTGTAATATTCAAAATCATTCTTAATAATTATCTTGAATAATCATCTATAGTATAGTAGTATAAAAAGCTATACTATCGGAGGTTAAAAATAATGATTTGGAAATTAGAAACAGACAATACTGAGCCGGTTATCACTGCGAAAGAATCCATAAAAACATGTTTAGGAACGGATTCTTTAGACCTTTTACCAGAAAACTGTGTTATGTTTTTTTGTAGTGGGGCATTTGATGTTTTAAAAAGTGAATATTTCACAAATATGATAATAAAAAAACTACCTCGATTTTTAGGCGGAACACCTTGTTTTACTATAAATGGTTTTGAAAATATTTGTTTCTTAGATGGAGGTAGAGGTGCAACACAAGCAGCCGATACAATTGAAACAGTCTATGCTTTAGGAGTAAAAAAAATTATTGCAGTAGGAATGTGTGGAATATACAGTGATTTAGTAAATATCGGGGATATTATCATACCCAACAAAGTATATATTGAAGAAGGCACTAGTATGCATTATTATTCTAGAATTGAATTTTCTGAATCAAATTCGGAATTAAATAAAGTTTTGTTTAACAGACTAAATAAAACTAACAATGTATACAATTATCCCATAGTTACAACAGATGCAGTTTTTAGAGAAACATATGCAAAAGAACAGAATTGGAGAGAAAAAGGCTGTATTGGAGTAGATATGGAATCTTCAACTGTGTTAAGCATCAGTAATTATTTAGGAGTTAATGCATCTGTTATTCTAATCGCATCAGATAAGCATCCTTTAAATAGTGATGATAATTGGAAATGGTCATTATCTAAAAAAAGATTTCAATATATAAAACAATGTATAGAATCTATCATTTCAATAAAATTTTGATAATTATATCATTATTAAATTATTTAAGAATGGAAAAACAAATGAATAGTAACTACTTGACGCTGTTTAAAGCACCAAAGATTGATTTACATCTTCACTTGCAAGGTGCAGCTAATATGCATGTATTTTCACACCTAGTTAATATCAACAAGCACACTGTAATTAATCAAATACTAAATGATGATTTTTTATATGAAAGATATTCAAAAAACAATGAAATTCAAGAGTTCTTAGAAAGTGGAAAACTCGCATTAAATTTTTCTTTTTTAACAATTAATGATTTTTTCGCGATGTATCGATTTATGTGCCTTTTTATTAGATGCAAAAAGGATTTATACTTGTATATAAAAGGTGTCATAATTAATTTAATAAATCAGAATATTATTTATTCAGATATAATCATTTCATTACCAGAATTATTAGAACAAAATATAAAAATAGATGAAATAATCAATGTACTGAATGAATTTAAAGATATAAAGGATATAAAAATCAATTGGTGGATCGATTTAGTTAGGCATAATGGAAATAAAAAATGTTTAACAATGTTAGAAAAGATTATTAAACACGATTCAGATCACATTATTTATGGAATAAATCTAGGTGGAAAAGAAAGCTCATATGCACTAAATGAGTTTTCTGAACTCTTTAAATTAGCAAATGATAATAATTTGAAAATAAATATACACGATGGAGAAATTACGAGTGTAGATAATAATTATTATTATAAAAAATATGGAATTTCAAGAATTGCACATGGATTAAATTATATACAAAAAGGTAATGTTCACAATTTATCTATCGAAGTTTGTCTAACTAGTAATGTTAATACAAAAATTATTAATTCAGTATATGAACACCCTTTATTTGAGTCAAGAAAAAACACTAATAATATTTGTATTTGTACAGATGATCCAACGCTTTTTCAAACAAATTTAGCTTTGGAATTACTGTATGTCTTAGAATTTTATAATAAGGATGTATTGATAAAAATCATTACTAATTCTTTAGAAGCTTCTGGATTGAATTACAAAAAACGTTATAAAATAATAAAATGGTATATTGACAATATTAAGTAATCAGACTTTAAATTTCTTGGGGGAATATTATAATGAAAATTTTGGATGTAGTTGATGTATTTTTACAAGAATATTTTAATAAGAAAGTATCTTATAAAGCAACAGGAGATATTCTATTAGGTCGAAATTATACTTTTGACCTAATAGACACTCCTTATGTTTTGAAAATTTTTGGCGACAAAGACAAATGGGGAAGAGAAATAGCTAGTTTAGAATTTATTAAAAATAAAAATATTAAAGCACCTCAAATTTACGATTGTGGTTTGTATAACAATAATTATTGGGCAATAATTACAAGATTACCCGGTGTTATATTTCAAGAAATTTTACCCCAATTATCATGTGATGAAAAGAAAGATTTGTATTATGAATCAGGTCAATTATTAGGAAAACTACACACACTAACTCATACCTCAATATTTGGAGATTGGGATGAAACACAGCAAAAAAAATTCGACTATTCATCATTCTATGATTTTGAAACAAGTAAAAATAGAAGGAGAGCATATAGAACACTAGAATTAACAGAACGAGATATCAATATATTCAAAAATGCTATTAAGGAAATGCTGGATTTAGAATATTGCTTACAAAATACTAACACATTTTCTTTATGCCATAATGATTTTATTCCAAGAAACATACTCGTACAGCAGATTAACGGAGAGTGGCATATTTCTGGGCTCATTGACTTTGAAGCAGGATACCCTTCTGATAGTGATTCTGATTTAACTAAAATGCTTTTCGAAAACTATAATAATGAAAATTGGAGGAACTTTATTAGCGGCTATTCATCTTTGTTTCCATCTTGGAGAGATGATGAGAAAAAAAGACGCTATTATTTAATATCTATTTGTTTAGAAATATGTAGCTGGGCTTTTAATAGATGTGAAGATTACTATTTTAAAGCAGAAAATCTACTTAAAAATTTATTGGAAACCTAAATAAATATTGTTAAGATAACGCTGTGCTAAAGAATGTAATTCAAATTCAAATTTTGTAAGAAAATCACATAACTAATAAAATTCACATAATAAAATATAAATCAATTAAAGGGTTAAAGTTAAAATTAAATTATCATATTGTTGTTGCAACTTTTATATAGGTGAAAAAATGAACAATAATGAATTGCTAATAAAAAATGTTTACATTTTAACGAAAAATTGGGAAATTAGAAAAACGGACTTATTCGTACAAGATGGGAAATTTGCCACAATTAAAAAAGATATTGAAATACAATGTGAAGAAATTATCGATGGAAGTTCTTTTCTTATATTGCCAGGAATGATTAATCTTCATGATGATTCTTTTGAGTATTTCCTAGCACCTAGACGAAGTTTTAAATTGGAAAACACTTCTGTGGAAAATGCATTTCAAAACTATTTACAATTATGTTTTCAATGTGGAATTACTACATGTTGTATTACATTAACAGCTTCACAAGAACCAGGTATTAGAAATTGGAAATATTGCGAAAAAATTATTTCTGATTTAAATAAAATTATAAAAGCACAAAATTTGCAAGATAATGTCCTGATAAATTGCAGATATGAAATTGTAACTGATAAGCTGGATTTTTTAACTAATGTTATCAATAAAAATTCGATTAATATGCTTACATTTAGCGATCATGCAGATAAGGGTTTATCAAGATGGGACAATGAAAAATATTTTCGAAATATCAACTATAGAACCAAAATTGATAAAGAACTATATAATCAAGTTTTTTTGGACGCAGAAAATAAACGAAAAATTTTTTGGGAGAAAATAAAGGACATCAATTATAACTGTAAAAACATCAAAATTGGAATTCATGACTTGTTTGACTGCACGGTACTCAAAAAATTTCATGTTGATTATATTGAATTTCCAACTAATGTTGATGTTATAAATTATGCAGCAGCTCACAATATCAAAACTATTATGGGTGCCCCTAATTATCTTTTTGGTACTTCTCAAAATAATGGCATAGAAGTTAAGGATGTATTAAATACTTATAACAATATCTGTTTGTGCTCAGATTATATGTTGTCATCTATGCATAGAATCTTAAACAAATGGTATTCGAATAAAGAAATAATTAATATTATTAAAATGGTAACATTTAACCCAAATATCTTCTTACAAGCAAAAAAGGGACTAATTGCTACTGGATATGATGCAGATTTTATTATGATACCACTTGATAAATCGGATTTTCATATAAAGTATAGTTATATTAAAGGTAAAAAGGTTTTCGAAAACTTACAAATTTGAAAAAGGAAAAATAAAAATGTTAAAAAAATCAGATAAAAAATGGAATATAGGTTGGGGGTTTGAAACAAGATGTAATATGAATTGTGAATTTTGTTACAGCAGAGAAGTAAGAAAAATTGAAAAGCACATTGATATTAATTCTTGTAAAAGTTTTATTATAAAAAACCACGAATACATATCCTCAATAAATTATGGAACTGGCGAAAACTCACTTTCAAAAGATTGGTTTGAGTTAGTTGAATTCATCGGAAAGAATTATCCTAATATTAAACAAGCTTTAACAACAAATGGTCATATTGCTCTTACTTGTAAAGATACAAACAATCTCAAAATTTTTACTAACTATATTGACGAAGTTGACATATCATTGGACTTTTATAATCCAGAAAGACATAATGCATTTAGAGGAAATAAAAACGCATTTAAAATGGCAATTAAGTCTTTTGAAATTTGTACAAAATATGATAAGAAAGCTACTCTTGTATTTTTGGGAACAAATGAAGTCATGCAAATTGATAATTTAACAGGATTATTTGAAATTGCAAAACATTACAACGCATACCTAAGAAGTAACATCTATAGACCTACATTGGGAGTAAATAAACAGTCTCAAAAATTCATATTAGAATATATAACACTCATTAATGCCCTAAACTGGATATCAAATACTCATCAGATTATTCGAATTAGCGATTGTTTGTTAGCTTCTACAATGTTTGGTGAAAAAGTTGATGATTTATCCGGATATTCTAGTATAAGAATACTAGGCGATGGAAGTATAACCCCTTCGACATATTTAATTTCTAAGAATTATCGAAAGTATAATATTATTAACGAAATAGATATTAGTAATATTAATTTTGATGACAAAATCAATCGGAATTGTATACCAAAAGAATGCATAAAGTGCAAATATGTCGAATCATGTAAAGGTGGAGTCATTGATAGAAGATTATTATGGTACGGTTCATTACAGGTAAGAGATCCATATTGCCCATTAAGATATTCTCCTCAAGCATTACCACAATTCACTATAAAAAAAGATGTGGAGTTTAATTCAATTCATGATGATTATTTGCCTACCATGTTTTTTAAGTATTAATAATTAATGTAGATTGGAGCGTTTAAAAATGAAACTTAAAGAAATAGATTTATATATAACAGAAAAATGCAATTTAGAATGCACTTTTTGTAGTATCAAGGCCTCACCTACATCAAAAAGAGAACTCAGCTTAGAAGAAGTAGAAAATCTGGTTGCTTTTTGTAAAAAAAATGGTGTTACCGATATACATATTACTGGTGGAGAGCCAACATTACACAAACACTATAAAAAAATAATTGAAATCATTATAAACCATGATATTGATGCAAGATTAATAACTAATGGATTACTATTAACTGAAGAAGATTTATATGACTTAAAAAATATAGGATTAAAAAATCTTATGTTCAGTTTAGATGGTTTATCACAATTTCACAATTCAGTTAGAAAGCCATCATCATTTGAATCAACTTCAAATATAATAAAAAAAGCATTAAAACTTAATTTTAATGTTAGAGTCAATTCTGTTGCATGGAAAGAGAATTTACCAGATATACCAAAATTGATGGAATACCTTGACAAACTTGGTGTTGAAATTTATTCTGTTTTTCTCGGATCACCAGTTGGACGTGCAAAAAATCTAACTAATTTATCCGTTGTTCAGGCAGCCGATTGGATAAATTTTATAAAAAAATTAAAGCAAATTTATTTAAATAAACATTGTTCTATGAAAGTTGTTGTCGAACAAGGATACATTGAACGCATAAACAAAACAATTAACTATAATGATATAAGATCATGTTTGTCAATAATGAAAAACATGGATTATTTATCAATTAGAGCAAATGGTAATATATACCCTTGTATATTTTTTAGTAATGAGTTTGAAGGTATTGGCAACATTAACAATTTAGATTTATTTGAACAAAACAATGATTTATACAAAAACACTATCTATAAATCATTGTTGGAACCACCAGAACATTGCAAAAAATGTAAAGATGTAAATTCTTGTAATGGTGGATGTAGAGGATTTAATCATCTTGAAGGAAAAATAACAAAAGACCTTCGTTGTTTAGGAGATGATTATATTCCAATTTGCCCATTAATTAAATTAGATTTAATTAATAATGATATTGCCCCCTGCACAGATGATTTAGTGTAATTATTAATCTATAAAGAGGAGTAACTATGTTTTACATTACAAAAAAAATTTTTGACTCATTGAAAAGCATATACAATGTATCGCCCCTAGATAATAAACAATATAATATGCCTTTTGAAAAGCATCAAATTGATTTATGTTATCAAGTAAGTAATAATACTATCATAGGATATATTTATGTTTTTTCTCTAGAAACTAGTGATTTCTATGTGTTTGATATAGTAGATGAAAGTATTGATAACCTCTTGAATTTATTTTGTAATTTTGAATCAAAAATATTAGAAAAAAACGATCTTTTCAAGCTGATTTCATATGAAAAAAAATTTAGTTACTTTGATAAGGATATTGAAAAATTATTAGAATGGTGTGATATGTCCTTTAAATCTTGTAGTGTTGTGGTTAATTGTGATATTTGCAAAGTAAGTGTTTGGAGTAAAGAGAAAATAAATAATAATATTTTAGATGAATACTTATGTATATTACCAAAAAAAGATGAAAGTATTAATTATAATATTTATGTCTGTGGTGATTTTGAAAAAATGAATTGTTTAAAACAAATTTTTAACACAATAGAATTCATGTATAAAATTAGAATATATTGTAAACCAGAAATTATTTCAGAAGGAAATGGGTATGTGTTTTTTCAGACTGAAATGTATATCATTGGGAAGAAGAAATACTATAATTACATTGATAGTTCCTATGTGTACTATGTAATAAATCTAAAAAACAACAGCATTTATATTTTCGGAACGATTTCTGTAGAAAAAGATGCTTTTCGTGCTGCACATGCATTATTTGCTTTTTCAAATATTAGCAAAGGTGGAATTAATCTTCACGCTTCAGCTTTATCAATAAATAATAACGCTATTATTCTCATTGGAGAAAAGAAATCTGGAAAAACCACGAATTTATTATTTGGATTAAAACTCAATAAAAACTCAAAAATACTGAGTAATGATATTGTGCATATATACAGCAATACTAGTGATATATTTGCAATCGGTTCTTATCGTAAGATGACAATCAGAAACAATACAATAGCATTGTTTGACGAATTAAAATCAAATAATAAAAGCTATTCAAGTACATATGACAGCATTGCTAGTACAGAAAAAAATAATGTTCAATTAGTTAGAACGATTGCAAGCATATCAAAAATGTTTAATCGATCGGTACAAAAAATCGCAAAAGTGCATATTTTAGCATTCATAGAATATAAAAAAGGGTTAAAAAATATATGCATTGAAAAAATAGAAAAAAAGGATTTAGAACTTATAATTAAAAAAAACACACATCAATATTATGATGGACGGGAACCATTTTGGAATGATATTTATAAGTGTAAAAACAGCACCAAAGAATTAAAAAATATAATTGCAATTAGAGTATCGTTTAGCGAATATAATTATCAAGCAACATGGGAATATTTGTATAGTATAACAAAAAATACATATAACAGGATTGATAGTAATGAAACTTCGTTTAGCATTAATAGCCCCACAAATGGGATATGATAAAAATGAGTACAAAAATAAAGACAAAAAAGTTTTACCTCTAGGAATTTATACTCTTAAATCTTATTTGAATCAATATTATAGCAATATAACACTGATTGACGCAATTACAGAAGAATATTCCGAAGATGAAATCATAGATATAATTACAAAAAACGAGTGTAATATAATTGGAATTTCTGGAATAACAAATAAGTATTATAATAGTATTTTATCATTAGCAAAAAAGCTTAAGCAAATAAAAACAATATTATTTGTATTTGTTGGAGGTCCTATTGCCACATTTTGTTATGATATTTTGCTTCAAAACAAAAACATAGATTTTATTATTCGTGGAGAAGGAGAAATAATTTTAAAAAATGTATTAGATTGTCTATCTAATGATAAAGAATTTTCCACAATTAATGGTATATGTTTTAAAGAAAAAGACTCTAATAATATAATCGTAAATCCTTTTCAAGAACGTATGAAAACATTTGATTTATTTAGAAAGGACAAATACTCTTTTAATGAAAAAACAATTGCCGAATTTATAAGTGGAAGTAGAAGTTATGTTATCATGGCTAGTCGTGGTTGCAAAGGTAACTGTGTATTTTGTCAGGTTCCTAAATACTATGGGCAAAAAGGAATTTTTTGGAGGAATGTAAAAGATGTAGTAGATGAAATAGAATATGCTATTATTCATTGGGGTGTTCGTCGATTTAATTTTCAAGATTCTAATTTTTTATGTGAATTTTCTTGGGTTAATGATTTTATAAATGAAGTCGTTAACAGAAAAATATCATTCATTTTCAATATATTTGCGGATGCCGAAAGTGTAAATTGTTCAATAATACTACGTTTAAAAAAAATAGGTCTTTATCAAGTGTTTGTTGGCTTAGAAACAGGATCAAAAGAAAGATTTCAAAAGCTGAAAAAAAAAGCAATATTCGAAGACAACCAAAATTCAATAAATATTATAAAAAAATCAGGATTAAAAATTATACCTGGATATATCTTATACTACCCAGATTCAACATTAAAAGAAATAATCGATAGTGCAAACTGGTTTAAAAATAACAATATGATTAAACCATCAATGTATTTTAATAAAATGGATGTATGGTATGGAACTGATATGTATGATTATATTGAATCAAACGGCTGTATTATTAGTTCATCAATAAATGATGGTGTAATATATAAATTTTTAGATAATGATGTTAACGAACTATATAACTATATGATGATGGGATTAAAAAAATTCAAGATCATTTGGGGAAAAATAACATCAGAAAACAATATTAGAAGAACAATACTCACCGAACAAGTGATAAATGAGTTGGAAAATGGAAAAAATATAAACTTTTTAAAAGATAAGATAGATATTTATTATTCAAACAAAGAGAAATATACATTTGGACGTTCCAAAGACAACGAAAAAATATTAAGCGAAATTGTAGATTTATATTTTTGGGAAGCAGTAAAATGTGTACAAATCAAAACCATCAGCAATAAAGAAAAAGAACTTCATCTTAATAATTTCGCAGATAATATCATTCAAATTAGTAAAAGATTTGTCTGGTTATCGCAATATGATTTAGTTAAATTTAAAAAAACCATCAAGGAAATTTTTTATGTATAAGTTACAAGTTGAAAAAATATTTAATGAATATATCACAAACAATAATCTTTTCTATGTTTTCAAAATAAATAAAATAATCGAACTAGAAAAAAATTAATTTATAATAATCGACAAATAAATAAAATTGTCTTATATTTCGATACGAGCGATTTATATTATTTAAGTCATACAAATAAATTACTTGGACTCAAATGGTATTTATAGGTCGTTTATATCCAAATGAAATAAATTTAAAGATTTATATTCACAAAACCACTAATAATTCTATAGGATATAATCTTTTGAATATTCCCAATGCAATTACTAGTGGTTATTTTTCTAACAATTGCAAATACTATCACACATTAAAAAAACATAAAATTGATAAAATATGTGTTATTGGAAGCAAAATTGTTGATCCATTCTTAGGCGTAATTGAAATTATTGAAGAATTGTTTACACATAAATCGTATATCACTGTAATAGAAATGTTTGCTGGATCAGCCGCTTATTAAAAAGTGTGCAGCAATTGCTCGAATTGCAAAGTTAAGGCTTATGATGTTAGTAATATTAAAGAAATATCTAACTGTTATCCGAACACTGAGTTTTTTGAATGTGATATAATGAATACTTCTCTAAATTATAATTATGATTTAATGATAGTTGGCGCACCTAAGTATTTAAACAAAGCTTTCTTATCAAACCTATTAAAAGAAGGCCCTATTGTCGGAGATATAATAATGCGTATTGGTTCGTGTTATGATTTGAATTATAAAAATGATATATTAAATTTAATAAAAAATCATAATAAAACATTCAATATATATTATGAAACAATTATATTATTAGGTAAAGAAAATGAGATATGATGAAAAAGATTTTCAAATACTAAAAAAGGTTTTAAAGAATAATAAGATAAGTACTTCAAATTCTAAAGATTCTATAACGAGGGAGTTTGAACATAAATTCTCTAAGATGCTGAATATAAACTATGCATTGGGAATATCTTCAGGAACTGCGGGGTTGCATATCGCATTGCTGTCTTGTGGGACAAAAGCCGGAGATGAAGTTTTAGTTGATCCTTTATTTCAATTCGGTACATTAGCAACTTTGTATTGTAATGCAATTCCGGTATTTTATGATGTTGACATTGATACATATATGCCAACAATAGACATGATAAAAGAAAAAGTTACAGAAAGAACAAAAGCTATAATTGTTACTAATATTTTTGGATGCACACCAAATTTAGAAAAAATAAGAAAAATTTGCGATGATAATCACATTTTTCTTATTGAAGATTGTGCTCATTCATTATTATGTGAATATAACGGAAAAATGGCAGGTACATATGGACATTTTGGAGTGTTCAGTTTTCAATCTTCTAAGCATCTATCACTTGGAGATGGTGGTATGATAGTAACAAATGATTATACTCTACATAGAAATGCTTTGCTTTTACATAGCCATGGAACCAGTAGTAATATCCCTGATATTAATGGAGCTAATTTGAATTTAGGGTGGATGTATAGAATCTCTGAATTAGTATCTGCTGTAGGAATATCCCAACTTGATAAAATTAGTATAATAATTGATTATCATAAATATGTAGGAAATTACTTGAATTCAATATTAAATAGTCATGAAATCATTAAGCAAAAATCATTATATAGTAATCATGTTTATTGGAGATGGGTTGCAAGAATAAAAAATCCTAAGCTTTATGAAATATTAGAAGAAAAATTTGTTGGAAATAATCTAATCAAGTTCGGATTGAACAGAAAAACAACCGTAAACGATTCCTTATTATTAAAAAAGTTGAAAGATAAAAATACTTTTAACTGTCCTTATGATTGTATTTTTGCAGCAGACAATAATAAGAAAAATATTGAGCTGTCCAATGCAAATAGACTTGTCAAAGAATCATTTTATATAAAAATCTCATATGAAATTAGTTTATTTGAATATGAAAAGATTGCTTTTAAGATTAATGAAACCGTTAAAGAATTCAATAAAAATAGTTAACTAAAGGTAGTATCATTATAATAAAATAATGTACCGAAAGATGGTGAAACAATTCATGAAAAAAATTTCAAAACAAGAAATACAATATGATTTTTGTTTAATATGTTTATGGAGTCATCAGGTTTTTGTAAATCCGTTATATCATTTCGTCAGGAAAGCACTAAATAGTGTTACTTCAGAGATTATTAAAGAAAAATTATATTCATTCAATCCAAACATATCAATTAATAATAAAGAAAGTTCTTTACTGCGGTACCAGATAAAATATCCTTGTGCGCCAGCATTGTTGGTTTTGGCAGCAGTATTAGAAAAAAAATATAGCGTAAATGTTATTTCTTTAGATGTAGAAAAGAAAAAATTAAATTCAGATGATTGGCTCACAATAGCAATAAGAGAAATTTCTAAAAAAACTAAATATGGTATAATGATATCTTTTGTAAGTACAGAGTTGACGCAATTATATAATTTTACTGAATTGATAAAAAAGGAAAAAAAAGAATTGAAGATCATTGTTGGAGGCGTACATGCCACATACAATGACTTTCAATTAATGCAAAACTTTAATATCGACTATATTATTAGAGGTGAAGGCGAATTAACAACACTTGAACTATGTGATGCTATAGTAACGAATAAGGATGTTAAAAACATACAAGGAATAACCTATAGACATAATGGAAAAATTATTCGAAATGCCGATAGAAACTTCATTGATTTAAAAGATACACCTATTCCAGCATATCACTATATTAAAGATTATATTAATGAAGTTGTAATATCAACTATGTTCTCAAGAGGTTGTCCATACAAATGCGATTATTGTACAGAATCGGCTTTTTGGAGTTCAAAAGTAAGATATAAGGATATAACAAAATTTGTTGACGAATTAGATATATTGATTAACAAATACAATCAACATTTTATTCATATAGCAGACAGTACATTTGGAACAGATAAAAAAAGACTTAGTTTATTATGTGATGAATTAGAAAAGAGAAAATTTAATGCTTTTTTTAGCGTAAATATCAGACCAAATGTTTTTAAATATATGGGTGAAAAATTATTAATTAGATTAAAAAATCTTAATTTTGTTGAATTTTATATGGGTATTGAATCAGCAGATGAAAATATTGTAGAAACTTTAAATCGATATCAGGGAGAAGAAAACCTAATAGAAACTTTGCGCCGATTAAAAAAAATAGGGATACCTTTCGTAAAACTATACCTTATGTTAGGAAGTCCAGCTGAAAATAGAAATTCACTTGAAAAAACAGTGACACTTATTGAAGAATTACTTGAAGAAGATTTAATATTTTATGCAACAGGCAAATATTTTGTACCTTCTGTTGGTTCAATGTTATACAATAAAATAGGTTTTAATGATAATATTATACCAGAATCAATTAGATTGGATAGATATAATTCTCCACCCATATATGTTGCTAATAATGAAATTGCCGAAGAACTTGATATTTATATGCAAATGATTCAAGTGATTCAATATAAACATTATTTAAACAAATGTGATATTAACACTCAAAAAGAAATGAAAAAAGAATGGGAAGAATTCGTCTCAAAAAATTATTGCCAAGGTTATTACTTTTAATGTAAAGAACAGGAGAAATAATGCAATATAATAATTTTTATATATTATTCAAAATCTATACTATGGTAACAATATAGAAAAATACAGATTTAATGATAGTGCTATTGAAATGTTATCATACCATCGTTTAATTGGATATATGTATTCTTACTTGAATTCAAAAAATTTAAATGCTGAAACAGAAAAAAATTTTTAGATAATTTAAACTACCGAATTAATAAATATAATATATACAAAAAGGAAATAAAAAACATTATATCGCTTTTTAATGAAAATAATATCAACTATATATTTATTAAAGCTTTCTCTTTATTTAACTATTATAAACCCTATATGTGTTTTGCATATTTCTTTAGTTTTTCTGTATATTCAACAAGATTGTCATAATTTCTTTGTTCAGGTGTTTTTCTGTGACCTTTTTCCCTAACAATACATTCCGGATTTATACAAGCTAATTCAACATAGTGTTCGGTTATTTGTTCCATATACTCTATTGCATATTCTATACGGATTTCAAATTTCACGCCTTACATAGAAGTAACTTTATTAATTTCGTTTAGCAATTCGGTAATCTTGTTAAATACTTTATCTCTATTTTTTACACTGCCCTTTTTCCATACCCAACTGTATTTATTTACATTGGCGGTTATCTTTGTACCGTCTATGTATATGTGTGATAAGTCCACTTGTTCTTATTTGAAGATATATGAATTTATTTTGTTCAGAATATCGTCTATGCAGTTAACGAGATAATCTTTCATAAAGTTATCTATTGTCATATGGCTTGGTGCAGGGTTATCCTGTAACAGCCACATAAAGCGTATATCTGTTTTACAAAGCTTTTCTATCTCTCAAACTGAAACATACCTGTTTTCCATAAGTGCAAACAGTATTACTTTCATCAAGGTTTCACTATCGTATCTTTTGCGACCTGTCCTGCTTTCCTTAACGGCAAGGTATTTTTTTAGGTCAATATGATGAAAAATTTCATTGAACATATATACCGTATCGGAAATTTCTATTATTTTTAAAATTTCCAGTGGTATTTTTAACTGATATGGTGTATTATATCTTTGTTGGTTATATTTGTTTTTCACAATTCAATTATACAAAAAGAAACGACTGCAATCATCTCCTTTCGGAGTTCTTGCAGTCATCTTTTTTGACTGTTTTTTTACAACCCGTTTTAAATTTAAACCAACATGTATTTTTTCTTAACGAATATGAATTTACTATTTAATATTTCAAGATAATTTGATATAATATTGTCATATTATAAATATTTATGGTGAAATATGAGAATATTAGTTTGTGATGATGAGCAAAGATATTGCCAAAAAATAAATGAATACATTTTGGCGAATTTTGATGAAAACTCTGAAGGAGTAATTGAAACTTTTAATTCTGCTAAAGAGTTAGTTTCGTTCTGCCTAAAAAATGAACCGGATATCTTGTTTTTAGATATTGAGCTCGGTGATATGAATGGAATTGAGTTAGCTAAATATTTACGCAGCGAGTTCCCTGCTCTGATAATCGTATACATTACTAATCATCCGGACTATGTATTTTCCTGTTTTGAAACAGAACCTTTAAACTTTTTGAGGAAACCAATAGATAAAATTGAATTCAATAAAACATTTCAGAGAATTATCAAGAAGTATACTGAAATACATAAATGTATCCCTATTAAATGGCAAAACGATTCAGTTAATCTTGAAATAAAAGATATATGTTATATTGAAGGATACAACAGACATCTGGTTTTTCATTTGTACAATGGGGAAAGCTATGAAATAGTTGGCAAAATTGATGAAATGTATAAATTTCTTAAAATACACGGCTTTATAAAATCTCATCAAGGATTTGTTGTTAATATGCTACATATAAAAGATTTTGGTGAAAGTGAAATCCGTATGAAAAACGGAGCATCTGTTTTGATGAGCGTACGCAAAAGGTTAAAAACTAAAGAGGCATATTCTGATTATATAAACAGGAGATTTAAATGATTATAAAATACATATCCCTTATATTTGGAGCAATTTTTGAAGTGTACACTATTAATATGTATATGAGTGCATTTTCAGAGAAAAGAAAGACAAACAAATACAGAATTATAATATCTTATATTATTATTACTATTTTTCAAATATTTGCATCATTCTTTTTTCAAGGAACAATTCTATTATTATGCTCACTTATAACATCATTTTCCATAAGCCAAATATATAAAATGAAACAATACATCAAATTAATTTTGACAATAACAGTTGTAGTAATTAGCGTTGCAGGAGAAATGTTGGTTAGTGGTATTTTAATGATGTTTAAATCCACTGATTTTAAAACACTTAGTATCGATCAAAATATATATTCTTTAGGAGTTTTGTTATCTAAATTTTTTGTATTTATATTAGTGATTATTATAAAAATTGGAAAGAAAAAGTTAAACATTGAAAACTTAAAAATTAAGTATTTATTTATATTAAGTCTTTTACCAATTACAACTGTATTATTGCTTATTTTAATGTATCAAATAATGTTAATTATAGACAATAATCAACTAAAGATAACATTTATATTTGCAAGTATGCTTCTGATTTTATCAAATGTAATAACATTCGAAATTATAAGGAATCAAAACAAGTTAGCTAAGTCTGAATATGAATTGAAATTGCTAAAAGAAAATATTACTGAACAAACTAAACATTATGAAAATCTACAATCTTCACATGAAGAAATAAGACAAATGCGCCATAATATGAGAAGCGTTTGTATCGCTACTATTGCTGAATTAAAGGTCGGTAAAATAGATAACGCTATAGAACAATTACAAAGTAATATTGATATTATAGAAAAATCAAGTAAAGTTATTGATACCGGTCACCCATCAATTGATTCTATAATTGAAAATAAATTAAACAAGTGTGATGAATTAAATATAAATGTTAATCTTTCATATCAATATAAAAAATCTATCACTATCAATGAAATTGAAATAGCAGTTATAGTAGGTAACATTCTTGATAATGCTATGGAGGCTTGTCAGAAAGTTATAAGTGATAAAGAAATTTGGGGTTCTATTACAGTTGATAAACAAGACATTATAATTAATATTAAAAACACTGCTGTTGGCTCTAACAATCTAAAAACATCTAAAATTAATAAAAAAGATCATGGCTATGGATTAAAAAGTATATCTCTTATTGCAAAAAAATATAATGGATATACTAAATTCTCATTTTCAGATAACACTTTTACATCATATGTAATATTAAGAAACTAACACTTTCGTATTTTTAATCAACGAAATTACATAAAACAATAAATTATATAGATTTAAGCACTATTGTATAGATAGTGCTTTTTATTTTGGAGAAATTACAAATGATCGAGACATTAGTAAAAAAAATAACAAATAAATTTATTAACAGTAATATTATTAAATTCGCGGACAGAGAAATATATTATTACTGTTTTGAAACAACCATAGTTATTCTTTTAAGCTACAGCTTATTATTTATTCTTTCAATAATTTTCAACGAATTTGTTTCTTCTCTTATTTTTATTTTTTCATTTTCGTCATTTAGGAAAGTCTGCGGAGGTTATCATGCCAATAATTATCTAAAGTGTGGAGTAATGTCATTAGCCAGCTATTTATTTCTAATATTGATAATAAAGAAAATTAATGTTATATTTGAAGTTTCAACAATCGCTCTAATTATCGGAGCAATTACTATAATACTCTTATCACCCATTCAGGATGACAACAAACCATTTACAGAAAATCAAAAAAGAAGATTTAAATTAATAAGCAGAAGTTCAGCTGCTATATTAATTTTAGTGTTTGTTGTTTTAGAAACATTTGGTTTTCATGGATCAATTTCAAATAAATATTACTTTTCATTTTGCTATGGAATAGATTTAATAGCATTTTCATTAACGCTAAGTAAAATTGAAAGGAGGAAAAAAAATGCAAAAATTTAAAAATTTCATCATGAAATTTGGAAGTTCTTTTGCTGCATTGGCATTAATAATTGGCATATCAACTTCAAATTCAGCATGTATGATGGTTTTTCATCAGCCTAAAGAACCGGCAGCTATGAACAAATTCAAATTCTAAAAGAATACGGAGAGGGCAAATATGGCTCTCTCCGTATTTTTTTATTAATTCAATATGGTCTTATATTGAACGGTAATATATAAACAAGATTCAATAAACAAGTATAAAAAATCATTTTGCTCTATCCGCCGATAATATCGTTTACTGAAATGTTAAACTTTTCTGAAATACCAATAAGCTCATCGAGTTCTATAAATCGTTTTTTTTGAAGAATAGAATCTAAATTCTGACTATTCATATCTATGTATTTTGCAAAGTCAATCAAGCTCATTCTACTATTATAAATAAATTTTTTTAAAGAATGAATAATATTTTCCTGATAATTGTTCTTAACTTTTTTAACAGAGCGATATGTCATTTTGTTATTACTTTGCAATAGGTTTAACTTTAGTTTTTCTAATATGTTTTTTTCCTCAATAAGTCCTTGTTTTTCCAATTCAGACAACAAATTCTGATTATTAAACTTACTGTCAATCAATAATTCTATATTGATACCATAAATTCTTGAAAGAAGTATTAGTATATCGCAGGGTATAGCCATTGCTACTTTTTCAAAAGAACTATACTTATATGATGATATATTTAAAAAAGAAGATATTTCTTTTTCGGTTAGTCCTAATGTTTCACGAAGAAATTTTATTTTTTGATTCATTATTATACCTCGCATTTGGATATATATTAGCAAAATAATGACTAACTGTCAATAAATGACAAATAGGCAATTAAATATAACTTGTAAATTGTCTATACTATATTTATTGAAAGAGGTGCTGATATGGAAACCGATTATTATAGAAAAGTTATAAAAAAATACCGTAAAGAAAATAAGTTATCTCAAGAAAAGCTTGCGGAATTATTAGGTTATGATACAACATATATGAGCCATATTGAAACTGGGAAAAGAGAACCAAGTGTAGATTTTTTTATAAAGTTTTCAAACTTATCAGGCATATCTTTTGATTATTTGTTTTGCTGTGAAACACAGATTGGTACTCAAATAAAATTAAATGAACTTTCTAATAGAATGATGAAACTATTACCTAAGGACAGGCAATTCACATTTAAAATATTAGATGAATTGTTAGACCGTTTTGAACAGGATACCAAAAAATAAAAATAGAAATTAAATTAAATAAGAAATTGTAAGGAAAATACGCAATAATGTAAAAATATTAAAATATATATTAAATATACAAAAGTACTTTTATTTTGTAAACTTAATATAAAAACTTTTATGTTTTAATTAACACTTTTGCATTTATAATCAACGCTTAAGTAGTTAGTATTTATATTTAAAAACAGCAAATCTATTCTTGTTTTCATGTATAGATTTGCTGCTTTTATTTTATCTTATTATGTAAATATAATTTGTAGAAGGAGTGTAGATGTACACTCCTTTTTTCATTTGTGGCAGCAATTTATTGCGAGATACCCATAGACTTCGATTTTTAACAAAATAAAAAATCGGAGGAAATATGAAAAAAATATTAGAGATATATGATATCAGCAATGAATATCAGAATTATCAAGGGAATCCATATATTATTGTTATCAATGCAACATTTGAAATAAATAAAGCTGATATAAATAAAATATTAAATTCAAATTATACTGTTTTGACAAATAAAGAATGGATTGAATATACAAAAGCAATCATTAAATACAACAATAACGATGCAAAACATCGAATGAGACGAGAAAAGCCAATTGAATTTTTTTCATCAAATAGATTCAAACAAATTCACTCACTTGAAATTAATCTTGATGATAACACGAATGTAGCAAAGGCAATTAATATGCTTTCCCCTCAACCTAAAAGAAGATTCATAAAATATTATATTGATGGTAAAACATATAATGAAATTGCTATAGAAGAAGGAAAACATATTTCATCAATATATGAATCTATAAGTGGAGCAAGAAAAAAATTTTTGAAATATTTGGCTTTTTTTGAAAATACCCCCGAAAAATAAACCCCAGAAATTTCTATTTTATGAAAGGGTTTATTCCCTTTTATAAAATAGAATACCAATATTATAAATACGTTAGTTTGTATGAGGGGTATGAAATCGTCTCAGCATAAAGTATTACTGCGCCATGATCTGTTACAGGGAGCGAATAACAGTAATATCTTTTCTCTCTCAATGGTACGAAAGGGATTGCAATGAAAGTACAAACTTATAATGATACTTCCGCTATGGCAGCGGGTCGCTTGGATGGGACTGGTTAGATTCCAATGAGGATTACCAAATCCGTTTATAATATTCCCTTAAATCGGGACAGGAATAAATGATTTAAAACGTTATTGCATTTTACATATACAATAATGAACAATCGCTATTATGTCATATTAAATATATTATTATATAAATATGGAGGTGATTTATATGTTTATAGGACAAAAACATAAAAAAAGATTTTTGGATATAATAAATGAACTTAATAAAAGCGACAGATATTTTAGCAAAAAATTTTTATCTGCACTTTATGTAATAACCAGTGATGAATTTTTATGGAATATATCAAAAGAACATATAAACCATAATCACATAGATTTTAAAAGTATAAACATACGAGGAATTAACAATAATTCACATCAATTATTGCAATTCTCAAAAGGTATATTGTTGGAAAATGAAATGCTGATTCAAGATATAATTGATAGAAAATTATATAATGATAAGAACTTTAAAATAATTATTGATGCGATAAAAATAGCGAGAAAAGGGTTAAAATTAAATTAAATACAATGAAGGCGACTGAATTGAATCAGTCGCCTTTTATTATTTGGAGGTGTTAGTAATAAACGAATTCTTAAAACTTGAAAAAGAGGCAAAGCGATATAAGGAACAGTATCCCAAGGGCACTCGACTTGAACTTATCTCTATGGAGGATCCTCAAGCAGTTCCACCCGGCACAAGAGGTACGGTGCAATTTGTCGATGATATCGGTTCAATTCATATGAACTGGGATAACGGCAGAACATTGGCTCTTGTTCCGAAGGAAGATAGCTTTAGAAAACTTACAGAGCAGGAAATTGAGCAAGAGCAAAATGCTATGTGCGTAGAAGAAACTACAGACGATCTTGCTGATGAACAGTCTGATGGTCCTGTAATGAGTATGTGAGGTGATAAAAGTAAATATAAGGCTGATGCCTTATGGGCATCAAATATCTTGATATGTTTTCCGGAATTGGTGGTTTTAGATCTGCTCTTGATAATGTCGGCGGATTTGAGTGCGTCGGCTTTTGCGAAATAGATAAAAAAGCCAAAGAGACATACGAGGCAATATATGATACGAAAGGAGAATTGTATTTTAATGATGCACGAGAAATCAATCCAAATGCACTTCCCGATATCGACCTTATTTGCGGAGGCTTCCCTTGCCAGAGCTTTTCTATTGCTGGAAAACGAGGCGGATTTGAAGACACAAGAGGAACCTTGTTCTTTGAAATTGCCCGAATCGCTTCCGTTAAAAAACCTAAATATATGCTGCTTGAAAATGTACCCGGATTGCTTAACCACGACCAAGGCAGGACATTTCAAAAAATCATCAGTTCATTGGATGAATTGGGGTACGATGTCACATGGCAAGTGTATAACAGCAAAAATTTCGGAGTTCCCCAGTCAAGAAAGCGATTGTACATTGTCTGCTATTATCGAGAAAAAGTGCAAGGCGAAATATTTGCTTTCCCTGAAACAACTGCTTCAAATACTGTCCGATGCATCCGAGGAAGTGAAGGTGATAGAGTGTACTCCGTTGATGGTACATCAATTACTCTCACAAGCTCGGCAGGAGGATTTGGCGGAAAAACAGGACTTTACTTAATTCCTGTTATCAGCAACACAAAGCTTGGTTATCAATACGCTAAACCCGGTGATAGCATTGATATTGCATACTTAGGGCAAAAACAGAGGCGAGGTCGTGTAGGAAAGAATGAAGCACATACACTAACTACTACGCCGTCACAAACCTACTATTTCGTTGACATGAATGCTGATCCTAAACTCACTGAAATTGCAAGATGTATCACAGCAAGACAAAATGCAGGAGTAAGCAAGCATAAGGGCGAACATTCAGCGTTGCTTGTTTTAGTTGGTGAATTTAATGCGGATGAGTTTTCTGATATCTATGCAAGACTTCACGAATTCGTGGAACTTAACGAAAAGGAAAACAAAATTGCATTGATGATTATTGTTTCCGATACTCAATGCGTTGTTGGTTTTATTCGCAGACTTACTCCAAAGGAATGTTGGAGACTGCAAGGATTTTCCGATGAACAGTATTTGAAATCACGAGAGGCAGGATTCAGTGATTCCCAACAGTATAAGCAAGCAGGAAATGCAGTCACTGTAAATGTAGTTGAAGCACTTGCGAAGCGAATTAAAATAATTGATGAAAGAAACAAAGGAGGTTTAAATGGCTAACAATATACGAAACATTTTAACCATCAGTGGTAACCAAAAATTGATTGACGAAATGCTCAAAGCAATTCAGGTTGATGCGTTTGGCAGAGGTTCTATCGATTTTAAAAAGGTTTTACCGATACCGAAAGATTTGGATATACCCGAAGGTTCAGATACTCGTGAGGGCATTGCTCTTGTTAAGGACTTTCTTGATAAGATACCAAACGAGGATTTGAGTCGTGAGGGTACTTTTGATGATTTCATGGAATATTTGAAGAAATATGCAAATGGTTTGACAGAAGATAAAAAGGAAATATGGAATTTAGGCATAGCAGCAGTTTCAAATATTCACTATTATAACTCGGCTACTTGGTATGATTGGACAATTAAGAATTGGGGTACAACCTCGCTTGCATACAAATACCATAAAAGCGATAACCCTAATGAGCTTAATTTTTTAACAGCTTGGAAACCGGCGAAAGGAATTATCGGTAATCTTTCAAAACATTATCCCGATTTGACATTCACAATCAAGTGGGCTGATGAGGATTTCGGAGAAAACTGTGGAACTGAAACATATCAAAACGGAAAAGTTGTTTCGAGAGAACTGCCTCATACAGATGTGTCAGCAGTTGATTTTGCGGCTGATATTTGGCAGATGAGTCCTGCTGAGCGAGGATTGGTTCTCAATTTATCGGGCAACAAATACATTTGCAGTAGTGTTGACGAATATTCCGTAGTTGAAATATTCGGAAAACCCGGTCTTTTCGCAAATGAAAGATTAACCGAAGACGATGTTCCCAAAGGATTACATCTTTATCATTTGCGTTATGACGATGATAACTGTGAAATGCAAACGCTTGAGCGTAAAGTGACTGTTAATCATGCCGGTTCATTGGTAACAGCCGAAGAGATTGACTTTGGCAATAAAGAATACATTGAACTTACTGATGAAAGTGACTTGAGTTTTTTAGGTGTAGACAGTGATTTTGAACATTTGCTGTCGGGTGATATACCTACTTTCGATACTTTAGATGAATATATTAACAAGGATGGTGGTCTTACATATGATTAAGGAAATCAATGAGCTGGATTTGCTCAAAATGAAAGATAAAGAAGGCTTAATTCTTCAAGGTTGCGGTGGTGACCTTAATGATTGGCTTCAAGGAATTAACGAGGATTTCACAAAACGAAACATTCTTATGAATAATTCCAAATTTGAAGATATCTACTCGTTTAAGTCGGGTGAAATTACAAATCTTTTATTCCCACTTGATAATGCAGATGTCAATGTTCCTAAACTTGCAATGTGGCGAATCGGTACGCATGAGGTGTTTGGCGGCACTTGGTTATCAGATTATATTGACAACAGACTTTCTGATAAGGAAGAAGTTGTTAATAACGAAAACCAAGAAGTCATAAAACCGGATTGCGAGCTTATCGGTCAAGACAGCAATATCTTTAATCTTATGGGCATTGCGGCTCGTACTCTTAGAGAAAACGGTCTTGATGAGCAAGCAAAAGAGATGATTGACAAGGTTACAAATTCCGGAAACTACAATGAGGCATTATTGGCTATCAGCGACTATGTTAATATTGTAGGTCCAGATGAAAGTGAAGATGAAGGGATGTGTATGGGATGAATAATCTGTTGTGTTTTGTTTTAGGCGTAATGGTCGGCGGTTCTGTCGGAGTCGCTTTTATGTGTTGCTTTCAGCTTAATCGAATGAATAAACTCAATGAGCAAATTGCATCGCTGCAGGCTGAGTTAAACAAAAATGGTGATTGTAATGGAACCCTATGAAGCACTTGCTAATCGTGTGATTTCATTTACTGTTGAGGATTACAGGTGGGCACGAAAAATATTGCACCGATATCCAAATCCACAGACAAAATCGCAAAGAAAAAAGTGTGCTGCGGCAAGACGGTATATATACGATTTTCGTGTTTGTCACAAATCGGAATATTGGCATATTTTAACCGATGTTGATTTAGATTTGCTGTATAAAAGAGTTGTTGACGAATGTGATAAAAAATACGGAAAATATAACCCTGTGCCGAGACCATATAGAAACAAATAACACACAGAGCTTGCCCTAAATATTATGAACAGCTTTATGTCATGGGTAGGCGGAAAAAAGGCTCTGCGTGAAGAGATTGTTAAACGCCTACCCCTTAACTATGGTAGATATATTGAAGTGTTCGGAGGTGGCGGTTGGGTTTTGTTTCATAAAGAACCCGACAAATTTGAGGTGTATAACGACTTCAATCAAAATTTAGTAAATCTATATCGTTGCGTTAAGGAAAAGCCGGAAGAATTGATTAAATGGTTAGAGTTTTCACTTGACTCACGAGCAGATTTTGAATATATGACGAATCGCTTAAAAGACGATGATTTGTCTGATTGTCAGCGAGCAGCATATTATTATTCATTGATTCGATACAGTTATGCATCCGGTGTTGACAGCTTTGGAAGTCAACCACACGATATGTGGAAGAACTTTCCCCTAATTCGTGCTGCACACGCAAGACTCCGTAATACGATTATCGAAAACAAAGATTTTGAAAAACTGATAGGTCAGTATGACAGACCAATCAGCTTTTTTTATTGTGATCCTCCGTATTACAATACCGAAGATTATTATGACGGTGGCGGATTTGGAAAGGACGATCACGAAAGACTTGCGAATACGCTTTGCAATATACAAGGCAAGTTTCTTTTGTCATACAATGATTGCCCTGAAATCAGAGAACTATATCAAAGACCGGGAATTCTTATCGAAGGTATTACCCGAATTAACAATATTGCTCAACAATATGAGGGTGGCAAACAATATTCAGAACTTCTCATATCAAATTACGATACATCGGAACGAATGAAGTCATACTTCCAATTTTCCTTGTTTGATCGTGAGATTGATGTGGACAAGATTCTGTCTGAAAAAATAATTTACCGAGGAGGTTAAAGTTAAAAATGGATAAACAGTATAAGGTAATTGATGACCGAGGCAGATTAACGATACCCCGATCAGTTCGCTTTTTAACCGGCATTACTGCAAACAGCATTGTGAGTCTTACTTTTTCAAAAGACGAGATTATCATAAAGAAAGAAAAAATTTGTGATAACTGTCAAAATGAAAAGGAAGGAAAAGAAACCATTACCCTTGCAGAGTTCTTGAATCAACTACCGGAGGCGGAGCAGGATGCTGCTTTGATTCATTTACTCGTTGAGAGATCAAAGAAAAAAGGAGGATATGAAAATGTCGAACAAAATCCCTCTTTATCGCAGTTCTCTTAATACAGCAAGACATTGTAATGAGGTTGACATTTGGCGTCAAAGTGACTTAGAAAACTCACGCTGTGCAACCGCTATTCATAATGCAATTGATTGCAACTTTGTCGATAATCACCTGAATACTGATTTCATGAAAAGCATTATTGACGAGTTCGGCTTTGACCGAGTCAGTTATATTCTTGCCTGTAATACAAAAAGAGCTATGCAAGATACCCGATATTCACAGGAAAACAAAAATTGGAGTGAGCTGATTGCTATCCCCGACAGCAATTTGCGAAATGAATATCTCATAAACAATCACCCTGTTCTAATCAATGCACTAATTGATAAAACTCGAATTGCATTCGATGATTTAAATATGTTTTTAGCTAAAGAAAAGATAGAAACACAAGAACCTAAACCGTTAGAGTCGGTTCAGCAAATGTAAGGAGGATATATGAGAGTAAAGATATATCAAATTGATTCAGAAAAAGATGAGCACGCATATAGGTTTGCTCCGTTGTCCTATGTTGAAAAACGAGGAGGCATTGACCCTAATATTTATAAGCAAGTCTATTATGGCGATATTGATGTAGATAACCTTGAATCGTTATACATACGACTTAATGAAGATGATCGACCACCGCTTTATCAAGGCACGAGTTTATCTGTCAGTGATGTTGTTGAATTGTTTGAAACCGAAGAACAAAATTCTGACAGTAAATGTTTTTATGTCGATTCTGTCGGCTATAAAGAACTTGATAATTTCGATACTTCCCTTTGTGAAGATATGGATGGTGAAAGAGCTGTATATATCACGCCGCACCATACACCGCTTGTTCTTAATATGCATATCAATAATTACAAAGATCTCAGCGCCGCTGTCTGCGGTTTGATTGAACTGACACACCCATTTAATGATGAAGCTTGTGTTATCGGAAATGATGAGGCAAAGCTAATCGGCATGGATGGGAATCGAAAAATCGGACAAAGCATTTATGCCGGTCCTATTCTTATTGTCGGTGATAACGGTGATGAAAACTTTATACCGTTAACCGATAAACAAGCAGATTTTTATGCAGACAAGTTTAAAGAAATTGAAGATATTTCAGAGGAAGAAGTGCAGTCAGATATGTATTGCACCTTTATTCCTTTGGAGATGAATTAAAGGAGGACTACTTATGTCAACTACTGTTGCGGCTCGAATTTATCGATTGATTAATGACGAAAGCAAAACCAAGGCTTATGCTACACTAACAATTAATGACACATTTGCTATTCATGGGGTTAGATTGATTCAAGGCAAAAATGGTTTTTTTGCATCGATGCCGTCAAGAGCGGTAACAAATGAACAAGGCGAAACTGAATATGTTCCGTTTGCAAATCCAATCACCAAAGAAGCGTCGGATGCAGTAAGAACTTGCCTTGTGAATGCATATAACGAGGCGGTTGAAGCACAAGCTGAACTTAATGATATGTTGAATTCAGATATTGAAGAGGTCCCGGATGAGGAAGAACCTCTTACTCAGTCCATGTAGGTATATTTGGCAATATTGCTTAATTAGTCATAGTCCCTTTTTACCAATACTACTAAAAAATGGACCTTCCCCTATATTTCACTTGATTTATTCTCTGTTTAGAGTTAATGTACAGTTGAAAGGAGATAGATACATATGACTAAAAAGCATTTATTAACTATATCATTTATTGTTTTATCGGCAATTATTTTGGTGAGTTGCACAAACACACAAGCAGTTATTTCAGAAAAAAGCACAACTATTTTGCCATCGACAGAATCCACATCCGTAACTGAAAGCACTACAGTAAATACAACAGTTCAAAAGACGGACAATGCTTCTGCTGAAAGTAGTATTTCTCAAGCAACAAAAACTACGAATACCGAAACAGCAAAAGTGAGTACAAATAAGCCGACTTCACCAAACATCAAGGCTGATAAAGCGGTACAAAACACTACTAAAACCGTTACCACAACTTCAAAAATAACCACTACATCAAAACAACCAACAACCCAAAAAGCAAGACAATGCAGTAATAACAATAATCACTTAATGAAATGCGGCAATATGGGCAGATGGTTTGACAGCAAATCGGATGTTAAAGCATATGTAGATTCAGTAATGAAATCTTGGGCAGATAAATGGGAAAGCGGAGAAATATCCGATGATGAATATTTTGCTGACTGCCCACAAGGCTATGAATGCTGGAGTTGCGGTTACTGCGGTAAATGGACAGGCAATTTCAAATAAACAATATCATAAATTTAAGCTGAGAAGATGTAACAATCTTCTCTTTTTTTATGCCTAAAAACAGGCAGAAAGGAAAAATTATGAAAGATAAATTCAAAAGTTTAGGCAAAAGAATTGTTGCACTTCTTTTGTCGATATTAACAGTTACAATGATGTTTCCGTTAAGTGCTTTTGCAGCAACGGAAAACCTCGGTGCGGTGTCGGGTATGAAGAAACTTGATGTAAGCGTTTCAAAGCATTACGGACACGAAGTTCATACTACTAAAAAAGGCGGTACAACTTATCCTCTTTTCTGTATTGAATACGGCACAACTTCACCGAGTTCGTCGTATCTTAAAGGCAAAAAGGCTATGGCAAGTGATAAGGCAATTAAAGCTGCAAAATGGATATTTGCAGGATATTACCTTGAACACGGCAACTCGATAGATTGGCAGGATATGGCATATTGCCAAAAGAAAGTGTGGTCAATCTTTGGTTCAGATACAAATTGGACTTTTAGTGACAGTGGCTATCAAACTTGGTGTGATAATGCAAAAAAGCGTATGAGTAAACTTGATAAAAAGCCTTCGTTTAATAAAACAAATGTTGGTAGAGTTCTTCCCGGAGGAAACCTTATTGTTACAGACACAAATAAAGTATTGTGTGATTATCCTGCCTTTACTAAAAAAGGTAATGGGTGGAGCATTATTCATAAAAAGAATTCTAATTCATTGACTGTTAAGGTTGATGAATCTTGTACAGCATCAAGTTTTAGAGTTTCTAACGGTGAATATTACAAAGACGGTACAGGCGATGACGATGAACTTTTGCTTTACTATCCCTATGGAAGTGAAGCATATCAAAAACTTATTTATTCGGCATATTATGACCCTGTTTCAATGGCGTTTTCAGGTTCAATAACTTCCGTCGGTGGAATGAAACTCATTAAGACATCCGAGGATGGAGTTATAAGTGGAATAAGATTCCATTTTACGGGTCCAAAAGATTTTTCAAAAACATTCACAACAGATGAAAACGGAGAAATACCACTTTCAGGATTAGCACCGGGAACATACACTATCACAGAGGAAAGTATGGATAGATATGTACCAAATCAGTCTAAGACAATTACTATTGCAAGTAATCAGTCAACTTCGGTAGCGTTTCATAACACACTTAAAAAATTTAGGGTTAATGTCACAAAACAAGACTACGAAAAAGGTCACGCACAAGGTGATGCAAAATTAGGCGGTGCTGTTTATGGTTTGTATAAAGGCGATGAACTTGTTGCACAATATACAACCGACAGTAATGGCTCTTTTACAACAGACTATTTCGTATGCGGTACTGACTGGACTGTTAGAGAAATCAGTCCAAGTGAAGGTTATCTTTTAAATGATACCGTGTACAGAGTCGGTGCGGATCCAAGGGATTACAACATTGAATATAACACAGCTCCTGATATGACTGTTATGGAGCAAGTTATAAAGGGTAAAATCAGCATTATTAAACATACTGATGATGGTGAAACTCAAATCGAAACACCTGAAAAAGGTGCAGAGTTTCAAATCTTTCTTAAATCGTCAGGCTCATTTGTAAACGCCGATAAAGACGAACGAGATACAATCGTCTGTGATCAGGATGGTTTTGCAAGCACAAAACTACTTCCATATGGTGTTTACACAGTCCATCAAACAAAGGGATGGGATGGCAGAGAAAAAATAACCGATTTTGATGTATTTATCAATACCGATGGTAAGACATACAAATTCCTTATCAACAACAAGAATTTTGAATCGTATCTCAAAGTAGTTAAACTTGATAAGGAAACGGGTAAACGAATCCCATACGAAGGTGCTGCTTTTGAAATCTACGATAGCAACAATCATAGAATTACAATGCAGTACACCTACCCTCAAGTAACTTCGATTCATACTTTCTACACCAACAAAGAGGGATATTTAATCACACCCGAAAGGCTTCCTTATGGATATTACACACTCAAAGAAGTACAAGCACCGTATGGATATGTTCTTGACGATACTCCTATTCCGTTTGTAATCTCACAGGAGAATGCTTCAACCGATACAGGTGTAACCGTAGTAAAGGTCAAAGCAAAGGATATGGCTCAAAAAGGCGTAATCAATATTACAAAAACAGGTGAGATTTTTTCGTCTGTTGAAGAAAACAACGGTATATACACTCCAAAATACAGAGTAGGCAATCTTAAAAGTGCAGTGTTTGAAGTCTATGCTGCCGAGGATATTACAACACTTGACGGTACGGTAAGATATGAACAAGGTACTTTGATTGATACAGTCACAACCGATGATGACGGTGTGGCTAAATCAAAAGAACTTTATCTCGGTAAATATACAATTATTGAAAAGACTGCACCAAACGGATATGTTCATAATGCCACCAAGTATGATGCTGAACTCACCTATGCAGGACAGAATGTTTCCGTTACCTCAACCGACCTTTCGGTGTATAACGATAGACAAAAAGTCGCTGTATCACTGAAAAAAGAAATGGATGAAGATAAGACTTTCAACCTCGGTAAAAATAATGAAATCTCATTCGTTCAATTTGGCATTTACGCAAACGAAGATATTAAAGCAAGTAACGGAGATATTATTCCAAAAGATGCTCTTATCACTTTTGCAAATTGCGATAAAAATGGAAGCATTATCTTTGACTGTGATTTGCCCATTGGTTTTAAATGGTATGTAAAAGAGATTGCCACAGATAAGCACTATATCTTGTCCGATACAAAATATGAGTTCGACACCGAATATCAAGGTCAAGATGTCAAGGTTATTGATATTAAAGTCAATAACGATAAAGCTATCGAAAACAATCTCATTTATGGTTCTGTTAAAGGCTTAAAAGTCGATAGAGAAACGCAGGAAGTAATCAAGGGAGCAACCTTTGGTTTGTTCAAATCGGACACTACCGAATTTACAGAAAATAAAGCAATTTTAACTGCCGTTACCGATGAAAACGGCGTATTTGTTTTCAATAACATTCCTTATGGCGAATACCTTATAAAGGAACTTAAGCCAGCCGATGGCTATCTTGATAATGAAGATGTATTTACTGTAACAATCAAAGATAACGAGCAAGTGGTTGAACTTACTGCAATCAATGATAAAGTGCCAGAGTTAAAAACAACGGCAACCGTCAATGGCAAAAAGGGAGCAGTTGCAAAGGGTGATATAACCATAGAAGACACAGTTGAGTACAAGCATTTAGTACCTAATACCGAATATGTTATCAAAGGCACATTGATGGATAAATCCACAGGTAAACCGTTCAAAGTTAAAGGCAAAGAAATCACTTCAACAGTTAAGTTTGTACCCGATAAGGCTGATGGCAAAGTAGAAGTCACCTTTACTTTTGACGGTTCAGCAATTAAAAAGGATACCGAACTTGTAGTCTTTGAGACATTGTCTTGTGATAATGTTGAGATTGCTGTTCACGCTGATTTGAAGGATAAAGGACAAACTGTAACTATAGTCCCCCCTACCCCTAAAACTCCAAAAACAAGTGACAATAGAAATCTTGGCACATGGATTGGTCTTGGCGGTGTTGGATTGGGTGCCGGCATTGCAGCACTCCTACTTAAATTAAAAATGAAAAAAGATGAGGACGAATAATGAAACGAGTATATATTTGTGCTCCGCTTTCAGATAATCCAAATCAAGATGTGATTGAAGCTGTTCGTTTCGGCGAATATGCAATGAAGGAATGCTGTGCGGCTCCGGTCGTTCCGCATTTTCACATCTTAATGGTTAATCCAAAAAATGATAAAGAAACTGAGCAAAGAAAATTGGCTAATTTTAGTTTTTTATGGATGGTCGATGAACTTTGGGTATTCGGTGATTCTTGGACAGATGAAATGATGGAGGAAATATCAAGAGCTGAAATGCTCAAAATCCCGATCAAATATCATTCTGACAATAAAGTAAAATCAATTTTAAAAAAATACGGAGGTATTCTAAATGAACAATGTTATAAATAAATTCACTAAAAAGCAATGGGCTGTTTTTGCCGTTGCACTTGTATGTACATGTCTTTTTACCGCAACAACAGTCTATGCTGCCGGAGATGTTTCAACTGCAATTACAAGCACTTGGAATTCAGCGAAATCTCAAATTAAAACAGTTGTAAACAATGTCGTTTTTCCTGTTGTCGATACAATTCTCGCCGTTCTTTTCTTTGTTAAAATCGGCACAGCGTATTTTGATTACAGAAAACACGGTCAATTTGAATTTGCGGCTCCTGCTATTCTTTTTGCTTGTCTAATCTTTACGCTTACAGCTCCGCTCTATATTTGGGGAATTGTTGGTATGTAATAATATTACGAAACGGAATATATACTCGACAAATAAGCATCAAATATTTTAAATCAGAAAAAATTTGCTATTATCAAACTATAAAAACATTGTAGAGGTAATAGCCAATGAAAGATGTATTAGATATTCTATATGATTCACAAATCAAAACCAATGCATATAATCGAAAAGTCAGTACCGAAATCAATACCATTAAGGCAAAAAAAGATGATGCCGAATCAAAATTCTCCTGCGTCTTGTTGGAAAATCAAGAAATATGTTTCGATGATTTTATGGATACTATAGACGAGTGTTGTGACGATATGCAAAGAGCTATATTCAAAAAAGGTGTAGCTATCGGAATTTCAATTATGCAAGAAGTCATAAAACAGAATGAAAAAAGCAGTGATACTCCTTTAAGAAAACTTTTTGAAAATATGTAATGGTTTGTTTTTATATAGATGGTTGATTTATTTCAACCATCTTTTTTATTGGAGGTGATTATTATTTTTGATTGGTTAGGAGATATAATCTCCGGTATGGGTGATGCAATCGGAAATGCCTTTTCGGGTATTTCCGATTCAATCATTGATGCCATTCTAAACAGATTTATTCAATGGCTTTTCAAGTCAATATATGATGGTATTGCTAATTTCTTTACGCAAATTTCAAATATGGGTACAGAGATTTTTGATTTGTCATGGGTACAAGCTGTTGTTAAACTGTTTTCTTTATTCGGTTGGAGCCTATTTGTAGTAGGTGCTGTTGTATCTGCATTTGATCTTGCCATCGAATATCAAACTGGCAGAGCAAATATTAAAACAACTGCACTTAATTGGATTAAAGGTTTTATGGCAGTTTCTTTATTTACAATTACGCCAATTGAGTTATACAAATTTTGTGTTTCTCTGCAAAATACATTTGCTAAAGACTTGGTAACGATAGCTGCAGGAGAGCAATATGTTTCTCTCGGTAGCCTTGCCACTAAAGTTCTTGTATCCTCATTTAATCCTGGCGGAGCTATGATTTCAGCAGGATTGTTTGAACTTGTTACGCTGATTGCATTAGGATTCTGTGTATTTAAGATTTTCTTTGATAATATCAAACGTGGCGGAATACTTCTTATACAGCTTGCAGTCGGCAGTTTGTATATGTTCTCTATTCCAAGAGGTTATGGCGATGGATTTAATAATTGGGTGAAACAAGTATTTGCATTGTGCTTAACTGCTTTTTTGCAAACAACACTTTTATTCCTCGGTTTGCTTTCATGGAGTACAAATATGTTACTTGCTATTGGTATTATGATGAGTGCTGCTGAAGTTCCGAGAATAGCACAGCAATTTGGTTTGGATACTAGTGTAAAAGTTAATGTTATGAGTGCAGTTCATATGGGTACTTCTGCTGTTAACCTTGTTAAAGCAGTTGGTAAGTAATATTTATTGTTTTTAATATTGCAATATGTTATGATGAACATATCATAATAGAAAGTTGCAATAGTCATGAACAAATATAAAAATACAGAAAAAGAAAATGAATTTAATGTTGAAAAACTTGATGCTTCAATCAAAAGAGGTTTGCAAGATATTAAAAATTGTAAAGTATCACTTGCATCTAAAGTTTTCGATGATATAGAAAGGCAATATGGATTTTAATAATATATTAAACAGTTAACGCTCATCATTGATGGGCGTTATTATTTTATCCGAAATTCAGGAGGAAAAATGAAAAAACAATATATTTATCCGCAGAATATGAGAGCGTCTGCGACTTTGTGGCTGTGGTCATTAAAGGATTTTGTTGTAGTTATAATCGGCGCTTTGTTTTCAGCTATTGTATTGGCAACAACAAAACTAATGATTCCGGCTGTACTTGTCGGAACATATGCTCTTTTATCAATCCGTGCGGACGGAACAACAATGCTTGATTTCATTAAATATGGAATCAAGTTTTTTATTTCAACACAGCAATATTACGAATGGGGTTTGAAAGACGAAACACTCCCCAAACAGAATAAAACAAAAGTAGGTGATGAAAATGGCAAAAAAGAAAAGTAAAAATACGGTTCAAGACCTTATTGGTATTGAAACATTTACAAAAAGAGGTATAAAAACAGCTCACGGTGAGCTTGTTTATTATCTTATCAGTCCAACGAATATTTCTGTTCTTTCAAAAGAAAATATCGAAATCAAAATATGGCATTTAATGCAAGTGCTATCGGCTCATCCTAATATTGAAATCTCCTGCATTGATTCATGCGAAAGGTTTGATGATAATAAAAACTTTATGCTTGATCGACTGGCTAATGAGCAGAATTCAAGTGTTAGGAAATGTCTTGAAAAAGATATTGATTATCTTGATAACATTCAAATTGAAATGTCAACAGCTCGACAATTCATGATGGCTGTTCGTTTTAGAAAAGAAAAGGAAGAACAGAAATTCAATCAGATTAACCGAGTGGAAAAAGCAATTGCCGAACAAGGCTTTGAAATAAAACGAATGAATAAAGATGATATTAAGCGCTTTCTTGCTATTTACTTCGGAGCTTCAATGCAGGGCGAATTGATTCCCGATGTTGACGGAGAGGATGGATTTGATGAAGAAAAACTCAAAAAGGCGGTGCTATAAAATGGTTCAATTGTTTTTAACTATATTTATGGTTGTTTCATATGCATTAGCGGCTGCGATACTTACTTATGTGAGCATTTGCAGTATTGAAGATTCAAAGGATCAACAGCAATTTGAAACAATTGCTAAATCCATTGAGGAGCAAAACGAAGATGGAAACACAGACACCACAAATAAGGTTTATGATTTAATGCTTAAAAATAAGGATTGTGTCGGTTGGTTAAAGGTTGTGGATATGGATGTCAACTATCCGGTTATGTTAACCAAGCAAAATCCAGAGTTCTACTTGCGCCGAGATTTTAATAAAGAATATTCATATATGGGTACTCCTTTTATGGATGCCAACTGTAATATCAGCATCTCAAAAAATCTCATCATTTATGGTCATAATATGAAGAACTGTAGAATGTTTGCACCACTTATGAAATTTAAGAATAAAGAGTGTTTTGATAAACACCAAATCATTGAATTCGTCACACCAAATGAAAAAGCAATTTATCATATTATATGTGTTGCTAAAGTTAAGGCTGATGATTCATGGTATTCGTTTATTGAAGATTCGGGTGAATCCCATTACAACGAAAAAATTAAGGAGCTGTATTCAAAATCGTTGTATCACTCAGATTATGAATTTGGTTACAATGATGAGTTCTTGACATTGTCCACTTGTGAGTATTCTCAAAATGACGGAAGGCTTATCGTTGTAGCTGTTAAGGAAGGAGCGAACAGTAATGTTTAAGAAAAAGAATAAAGAATTAACCGAAGAAGAAAAAGAAGTAATTCGTACAAAATCATTTTTTGATATGATTCTGCCGTCTACAATAAAATTCTCAACAGACCATTATGTATGCGGTGACAGTTACAGATGTGTATGGGCAATCAAGGAATATCCGCCTACTACAGAAGAACTTGCTTTGTTTTCAACTCTTGCGGACAGAAACAATTTAACTATTCATTTGTATTCTCGCATGGTTGATGCTATTGAGCAAAGGAAAATCATACAAAATGCTACAAGAAAAAACAAACTTTCAACCGGTTCAAACGATGTTCAGGAAAATATTACAGCCGAGGGCAATCTTGAAGATGTTGTTAATTTGATTGCAGAGCTTAGAAAAAATAAAGAGCCGTTGCTACATTGTGCTGTGTTTCTTGAATTAAAGGCTGACAGTATGCAAAAACTTCGTGAGTTGCAATCCGAAATTCAAATGGAACTTACAAGGTCAAAGATGTCTGTTGATAGGCTTACACTAAGACAAAAGGAAGGCTTTTTAACTGTATTGCCTGTCGGATACAATATCTTTAGAGAACAGTTTGAGCGTGTACTCCCTGCAAGCTCGGTTGCGAATTTATATCCATTTAACTATTCGGGCAAGACAGATCCTAAAGGCTTGTTTATCGGCAGAGATAAATACGGCACGAATATTCTTGTCGATTTTGACAGGCGTGCCGAAGATAAAACCAACTCAAACTGTTTGATTCTCGGTAACTCCGGTCAAGGCAAGTCATTCCTTTTGAAACTCATTCTTACAAATTTCAGAGAATCGGGGAAAAGAGTTATTTCACTTGATCCTGAAGCGGAATACGAAGAATTGACGAAGGCTCTCGGCGGTTGCTATATCGACTTTATGAGCGGTGAATATATTATCAACCCTCTTGAACCCAAGTCTTTTGGCGATGCCGATAAGGAATACGACCAATTTACACCCGAAGCATTCCGCAGAGTAACAAGATTAAGTCAGCATATTGCCTACTTGAAAGACTTCTTCAGAGCATATAAAGACTTCTCGGATGAACAACTTGATACATTGGAGATTATACTTTCTAAATTGTATCAAAATTTCGGTATAACCAACTATACCGATTATGACAAATTGAAGCCCACAGATTATCCGATTATGGAAGACTTATATGCTCTGCTTGAAAAGGAATACAAGGGCTATCAACATAATCAAAAGAATATTTATCGTGAAGAAACATTACAAGAACTTTGTCTTGGACTCCATTCCATGTGTGTAGGTACGGAATCAAAGTATTTCAACGGTCACACAAATATTATAGATGATACTTTCCTTTGCTTTGGTGTTAAAGGTTTGATGGATACCAATCGCAGACTTAAGGATGCAATGCTTTTTAATGTTCTTTCATATATGACAAATGAATTGCTTGGCAAAGGCAATACCGTAGCTGCTATTGATGAATTATATCTATTCCTCACTAATATGACGGCTATTGAGTACATACGAAATGCATCAAAGCGTGTTCGTAAAAAGGAAAGCTCGGTTATCCTTGCAAGTCAGAATATTGACGACTTTTTAATTGAGGGTGTTAAGGAATATACAAAACCGCTTTTCTCGATTCCGACACATCAATTTTTGTTTAATGCAGGAAGTGTTGAGCCTAAGGTTTATATGGATGTACTGCAAATTGAAGAGTCTGAATTTGAGAGGATTCGTTATCCCGAACGAGGTACTTGTTTATTCCGTTGTGGTAATGAACGATACTTACTTCAAGTGATCGCACCCGAGTTTAAGCAAAAAATGTTTGGAAAGGCTGGCGGAAGGTAAAATAATTGTGGACATTCTTTTATAAAAAAGATATAATGATGTAGAATAAATAATCGACAAATTAGAATTTAGGAGGTTGTTTATCTGTATGGATACACTGAAAATAAAAAAAGTGAACAAAGGTACAAACTTATCAGATAAACTAATCTGTTTTGTTGAAAATTTCTCATGGGAAGACGTAAAATACCATATGTTGGGTGAGCTCCAGACATGGACATTTACGGATTGGGAAACTCCATTTGCGGCAATAATAAATGATCAGATTGTAGGAATAGCCTACATCCGGAAGGAAGACTATTATCCGTTACCTGAAATATATCCATGGGTATCAGGTATTTTTGTGGCGGAAGATTATCGTGGACATAGGATTAGTGAAAAACTGATTTTCTTTGCAAATGAGTATGCAAAGAAAAATGGATTTGATAAAACATATATTCCATCAATACATGTAGGATTATACGAAAAGTATGGATATCGTTATCTCAGGGATATTGTTAATTATGGTAATGGAACAGACAGATTGTATGTTAAAGAAATATGATATGAAGGTTCAACAACTTCTAATATGTTTCAAAAACAAAAAACTGAATTAATAAAATATAATCCGATTGATTTCATTAATGAATTTCAATCGGATTTTTCTATTTTAGGGGGGTGAATCTATATGAGTGCAGAAGTTGCTGCTGTAAAGGCAGTAGCCACAGTTGCATCGGATAAGCGTGGCAGAGCGGCAATAGCAACTATTCTTTGTTCAATCCTAATGTTGTTCTTTCTGCCTTTAATTGTATATATGGGAATAATGAGCAATCTCGGTGAGGTGAAAATTGATACCATGCAGTCACAGGAAAGCATAGTACAGAACATGTCAGCAGAAGAAAAAGCCAAGTTACAGCACAGTGAGGATGTAATGACCGGTATATCAAAAGAATGCTCAAAACGAAAATTAAAAAGTATCGTAAGTAAAAAGGCACAGGCGGTTTACGCTTGTGCTTTTTACGATATTGAGAAAACCGACAGCGATTTCATTTCAAAACTTGTTGATTGTTTTGAACAGGCAAAGGATGATAGCGAACTACTTAATATGTTGAATTCTGCTTTCGGTACAAATATATCAGCCCAGGATTTCAGTCACTTAATGTCTGTAATTTCAAATACCGTTATCGATATTGATTTGAGTAACACAGATAAGAATAATCTTGATTTGGTTAAATGGGCACAAATGGCTTATGACAATAAATGGGGTTATGTTTGGGGTTCGCACGGCAATGTTTTAACAGCAAATGAACTTAAAAGACTTGAAAAAACATTCGGCTCTCATATTACCGATAAAGAAGAATATATTAAGTCTCATTGGCTCGGAAGACGAACTTCTGACTGTGTTGGATTAATTAAAGGCTACGGCTGGTATGACGAAACAAGCGGAACTATTAAATACGGAACAAACGGTATGAAAGATGTAACTGCTGATGGTATGTTTAATGCTGCTGTTGAGAAAGGACCTATAAATACCATGCCTGATATACCTGGTATAGCGGTATGGCATCAAGGACATATAGGCGTGTATATCGGAAACGGTTATGTGATTCACGCAGCGAATACATACGATGGTGTAATCAAAACCCCGATTACCTCAAGCGGTTGGACACATTGGCTTAAAGTTCCGTATATTAACTATATTGAAGAAACGGAGGATAATCCAAATTGAATATTTCAAACGAGAGGCAAAACGAAATTCTCGGCAATGCTCTTGATTGGTTTTCAGAACATTATGAGCAAGAAGAACTGCTCAACATATTGCACGATAAACTTGGAATGACTGATAGTGAAATCGATTTCTTTGGGTTCGAGTTTAATAGCGATATTGAAGATGAAAAAGATCTATCAATCGTCCATTTTCATAATGATGACGAAGATTATTGTTTGACAACTGATGCACCATTTTATCTTTGGGAAGCTGCTAATGCATATGTTAATACAATTAAGGATGTTAAAGATCGATGGAGTCTTGACAGTATTGCCGAAAACATTGCTGATGGCACAATGATAGATGAACGCATTTATCCGATACTTTGCAAGTCAATGGCACCGGATGGAAACATTATATCTGTTGTTGACTTTAATCTTTCGGACAATGAATTATTTATCAAGTACAACAGAGATGATTTTTGGTATAAGTTTCATCTTAACGATATTTGCGATGCATATAATCAAGCAACATCAACACCGGGATTAAGTCAAGTAATGCAAAAGCGAATGTTTCTTGAAACCATTGCTGAAAAGGATTTACAGATAAATCCGGATGAGACTAATTCTTTAGGCATTCCAAATATGTAAACGAAAAGCGGTATCAATCACGATGCCGCTGATTTTTTATTAAGGAGGTATTATTTTGGTTATAAATACAGTTATGAGAAGAAAAGATTCTCAAGTTGATTTGCAAAAATGTGTAGTAGAAAAAGCAATTGAAATATCACAGGCGGAATTTTCGGCTTTGTGTAATGGCTTGCTTGAAGATAAGGATTACATATCAAAATATAAAGATCTTATGAGAGTTGACAATAACGGTATAACGCATTGTCTGCTTGTTTTAGGTTCTGATACCGAAGACGGAATTCTCATAAACAGTGAAGGCTATAATTATGCTCGTTATTCAGCATATATTCCTAATATTAGGCAGAGCGTGACACTTGAACAATTCCCGGCTCTTGAATCATTCAATAAGCGAATGATTGATGTAACCAATAGCATAATGAACCAAGCAATTGCAAGCTGTGAAGAATCGGGCGATCCCGAATACAGAGTTGATATTAATAAATACAACCGAGTCGGAGAACCTGCCGTGTATCCTGCATTGATTGATGATATGCTTAGGGATTTAGGTAATGTCGATGAAACAATTCTATACTCCGATAGTATTGACTTAATGCTTAACAGTAAAGCAATTGACATCCCTTTTGATTATTCCGATGAGGATTTTACAGACATTGAAATTTTGTGTGCAAGACATGTGCTTTGGCTTTATGGCGGTGAAGGTGAAAAAATGGATTTAAGCGGCAAGGCATTTTTGAATATCGATTTTTCGGGCAAGGATTTGAATGGTGCTGATTTTAAAAATTGCAAGTTTTATCACTGTACTTTTGATAATGTGTCGCTTGTTAACTGTAATCTGCAAAATGCGTTGTTCAGTAACTGCTCTCTGTATAATGTAACAGCTGAAGAAGCAGAATTGCAAAATGCACGATTCTTTTCTTGTAACCTTGCCAAGGCATTTTTCACACATAGTAATTTCAAGGAAGCTGTACTTAAAGGCTGTCAAACAACAAGTTCGAGTTTTATGAATTGCTGTATTGAAAATATTGCATTAGAGGAAACGGACTTACCCAATGATAAAATGTTTGACAGCGAATTAGATTGGATTAAAAATGATATTCCGGATTTCGAGCCGAATATGTGAGGTGACAGTTATGGATAACTTGAATAAAAAGGCAAGGCTTATTGATGATTGGTCTTGGATTCTATATGAAGATGGTTCGGGACACATTGAGAACTCAGAAGATAAGCAATTTTGCAGTTTCGATTATACAACACAAGAGGTTAAGGACTTAAATAACCGATGGCAGTTTATGAATGAATATCCATGCAGGACTCCGTGGGAAATGTTCAAGACAGATTTTGAAAATACACTTGTTTCAAATGGTCTTGCTTCATATAACGATACTGTAAAATCAATTGCCAAGTTGGAGGAAAAGCTGAATATCAACAAGGATTTTCGATTATTTAATGACAATCAATTTGTCGGTTGGAAATCATATTATGATTTGCCAAAAGTAGAAAAGGCATTATCGGATATGGAGGCTGCAATGAAAACCACAAACAGTTTTGATCTTTCAATTGCAGACAGATTATGCGATTCGTATCCTGTAGAGGCGGTTTGCTCAATGCTTACAGACAGCCAAAAAGAAATATTGATTTTTGGCGTAGAGTTTGAGCGTGATTTCGGCAATGATGTATCAGAAAACATATATGGGATATATAAGGCAATAACTGCTGAAAATACAATGTTAAATGATACTCAACCTGAAATGACTATGTGAGGTGATATTATGAAAAATGCAATTGTAACAATACAATACGATGAAGAAAAATTAACTACACTAAATCTATTTTTAAAAAAGAAAAATGTTGATTTGAATTCGGAAATGACTAAACATTTGGACTTATTATATAACAGATATGTGCCGTTGCAAGTTAAAGAATTTTTCAGCATGAAGAACAATGATGCAAAAACAATTAAAAATAAACAAGGAGACAAAAAATGAAATACAAAGGTTTTAATGTAATTGTTTTTGTATCTACAAAAGTACAAAAATTTGATTATGATTCAAAAAAATATCAAACGTATAATGGCTTTAATTGTTTTATATATTCAAATTATGATGAAAATTGTTATACCCCATTAGATTGTTTTGATTTAGCGATTGGAATTGACATTAAAGAGAAAAAGTATTTTTGGGTTGAAGATTATATTAAAAATTATATTGATAATAAATTTGACGAATTAAAACAATTGGAAAAAGAGTATTTTTTAAATAAACATAATTGAATATATAATTAACAATTAGGGAGAAATAATTAGATGTCGTAATTTATGTGATTTAATTATATAGGATGATAAGAATGGATGATATTGCAAAAAAATTGATTGCTCGTTGTTACAAAACCGATGAAGAAATAAATATTATTGATTTTGAGGAATTGTTCAATGACGAGATAATTGATAATAATTATTTGAATAAATTGATAGATGATTTGAATATGCAACAAGAGGTTAGAATGTGTGGCCTCTTAAAAGATTCAATATTTATTTGTTTACATAAATTTGATAATACAGGAGGAATTGTTGAATAAGAATTTTTATCAAATGCCAAACGATATATTTGCTTTTCATATGAATAAATATGAAATTGTTGTTTATTCGTACCTTGTGTGCTGTGCGGGTAAAAAGAAAGAATGTTGGCCTAGTCTTACTACAATATCAAGGGTGCTTGGAATATCAAGAGGCACAGTAGTAAAAGCAATTGACAAACTTGTACAACTGCGGTTAGTTGACAGAGTGCAAATCATGATGGAAAACAAAAACGGAATGATGGTTATGCGAAATAACCATTATTTTATTTTGCCATTTGAGGATGCTTGGCAATTATATATAAACAATGGTATTCATTATTGAACCCATAATAGTCGCATTTGAAACGGTAATATAACAATATGAAGTAAATAACAAATTATATAGCCTTGTAAGACGATGTTTGCGTACTTTTAATGAATGTAAAGGTTGTACCCGGCAAAAGCAAAAAGGCCGCTTTTGAGCCATTTGTTAAGATTTGATAATCAGCTGAATTGTTAGAGTTATATTCGTCTGATTCTGTGCAGGAATAAGGGACTGCGCTGTAAACGCAGTCCCGATAAACATCGTCGAGCAATGCTCGCCGATTTTCAACAATTAAAATATACGCTGTTGAAAAATCTATTAAGCGTAGAAAAATGAAAATATGCAATAATGGCAACAATAAAAACGTATACCGAAAGGGGTGTGGTAAATATGGAAATTAAAGATTCTCCTTTTTATGAAAAGGGTCGATATTCATTGTGGCTGTCTAATGAGAATATAAAGAAGGCTGATATGGTTTATCCACTTGACCGTTGTAAAAGCCGTTCGGAATTTATAGACAGAGCAATACGATTTTACTGCGGATATGTTGAAAGCAGTATCGCAGAAGATTATATAGCAGATGTATTTGTGCAAACATTATTTCCTAAACTTGATAATATGAAAAAGGATTTAATAAAATCTGTATATAATATGGCTCTGCAATTATCAATGCTGATACACTTTGAAGCTACATCTTGTGATTACAGTGATGAAGAATTAAGACAATTAAGAAACAAGTGTATTGTAGATATAAAAAAAGCTCAAGGAGTAATAGATTTTGAAAAAGCAATTCATTATCAGCGAGGTGACGAATGAGTCAACTGATTGTTAAATGGAGATATATGAGTCCCGATTCAAAAGCCAATGCAAAAAACTTAATAAAATATATTGCTAAAAGAGATGGCGTTGAATTCACTGATGAATGTTGGAGAGTAAAAAAGATTACTAAATATCAGGAAGAACTGATTAAACAGTTAATAAACGACTTCCCCTCTGCAATTAATTCAAAAGAATATAAAGTGTACTTTGAAAAGCAAACAAGGGGTGCAGCCTCCGATTTAATTACACAAACACTTGATTACAACTTGGATATGGTTGCAAAAAGAGAAAACTATGTTGATTACATCGCACACAGACCGGGAGTAGAAACATACGGCAAGCACGGATTATTTTCAGATGTTAATGTTCCTGTTGATAATCTTGATAAAATTGCAAACCGAGTTGCAAATCAAAACGATAATGTTCATACATATATTATTTCACTTTCAAGAGAAGATGCTGTCAGACTTGGATATGATAATGCAGAAAACTGGATGGGATTGATTCGGGAAAACAAAATGAATTTTGCTAAAGCACTCGGCATACCTTACTCTAATTTAGAGTGGTATGGTGCTTTCCATAATGAATCATATCATCCCCATGTGCATCTTGTAATGTTTTCAAAAAGTCAAAAAGCATTTATAACAAAGGACTGTCTTGAAAATTTAAAAATGAGTTTATCAAGACAAGTCTTTGCTGATGACAGAATTGAGATATATAAAGAGCAAAACAAAATAAGATCTCAAATGAGTGAAACTGTGAAAGATAAAATTGATTTGCTCATTTCTTCAATCAATAATGGGAATTTTCAAAATAATAATATTGAAAAGACATTGATTGAATTATCCGAATCGCTTGAAAATTACAAGGGCAAAACTGTATATGGTTATCTTCCTCAGCCAATGAAAAAGAAGATAAATTACATTATTAATGAACTTGAAAAAGATGAAAACATTTCTGAATTATATAATCTATGGTGCAAATACAACGATAAAATAATAGAAATGTATCAGCAAACAAAAGCCGAATATATTCCGTTATCTCAAAACAAAACCTTTAAACCATTGAAAAATATAATCATCAGAGAAGCACTTAATATTTGTTACGGTAAAATTTCATTTAATGATATTGAAGATGAGGATGATGAACCCATCAATGATGAATACACTGGCAAATCTTTTTACGAAAATCATCCCGGACTGTATGAATATCAAATGGCAAAAATGTGTTTGAATACTAATTCGGAAAGTTATGATGTTGTACTCGGCATAAAATATTTAAAAGAATCTGCTGATTTAGGATATGAATTTGCAATTTACAAGTTGGGCAAATTTTATCTGGATGGTGAATATGTAAAAAAGGATTTGCACAAAGCTGAAGAATTATTAACAAAAGCAAGTGATATAAATAACTGTTATGCACAGTATAGATTAGCAAAATTATATCTTGATAATAACAGTGATTTATTTGATTCAGTTAAGGGATTAGATTATTTACTTAAATCAGCATCAAATGAATACAAATACGCTTTATATCAACTTGGCAAAATATATTATAATGGCGTATTTGTTGAAAAAGACATAAATAAGGCTATACAATATTTAATGGCAGCAGCCGAAAAAGATTGTGAATGTGCTGAAAAACTTCTTGAGTATATAAATAAAAACAGCAAGGAATGGCGGAACTACACTGCTATCCTTGCTGTGTTAAACGATTTATCTAAATTGTTTAAGAAAGAGTTTGACAATAAGTACAAGCTTACACCTCATACTGATAGAAAAACACTTCAAAAAATCAATGAGAAAAAACAAGCCATGGGGTTGAAAACGTAATAAGTAATCATCGATTAAAAAAGATGAGTATAGGCATTAAAAATATACATAATGCTTCTGCCATTATTGTTTGTTTTTTTGTCGATATCACTGTTTTCTTAAATGATTTAATGTTTTCTGCAATTGAACTATTATAATCTGTCATATTTCCTAATAATATTGCTAGAAATATTGAAAACAAAAAATATTCTCTAATCAACAAGAAATATAATATAATGATTATTATAGAGGTATTAACAATAGTATTAAATTCTTTTTCAAGAAATGTAATGTCTGTATTGATTTTTTTAGTTTTACAAATGCGAACTAGTATTTTTATTATAATTGAATATACTCTGACAGAAATATAAAACAAAACTACTGAAACAATTCCACTTTTTATAAAATTGTTTATTATTTCATTATTAACTACGATTCTTTCATCAATAATGAGGGATAATTCCTGAAACATTAAGATCCACATCATACTTGTTAATATGTATCCAAACATAATTAGGTAATAAATTGGATTGAATCTTTTTGCAAAAATCATAATTTTATCTTGAAATTTTTGTGGAGACAATGCAATTAAATTCCCTATTACAATTCCTGTTATGGCAGAAAAAAAGCAAATTTTCAACATAATTTAACTCCATTATTCTAAAGTGAAGAACACATCTAACGTACCACCAATTCCTTGGAATGTAGAACGAAGCCTCTTTTTGAATTCGCTATTCTCATCCATTTTTATATGATCTCCAGCAATGTGTCCCATATATTTTCTTGTTTCTTGATGAACCATATCAGTTCTATTATACTTGCTTCTGTAACCAAACTGGCAAACGACACTTTTTATATCAAATTGTTTCCGTAGTTTTTTTACATGCAATTTTAACATGTTAAATAATTCAGGATCAAGAGAATTACAAAAGCCATTTGAAAAATCCTTTTCTTCATATAAAACTGTGCCATCTTCTGTTTGTGCCAATAATTCCAATTTATCCCAATTAATTTTAAAAATCACCCGTGCTTTTCCTATATTGTTCTTATCCTTGAATGTAATAGTAATTCTTTCAATTACATCTCTTTCAAGCACACCTTTGTCAAGATCATCCCCAATTTCTACTCCGCATACTTTTGTCATCTCATAAAGAACACCAATCAGAACACGCAGATGTATCCTTAAATTTGCATCCGTATTTACATCTGCTTTCGGTGGTAATAATTCTAATTCACTCATCTGTTTTTGCCTCTTTCATTCTATTATCAGCCAATCGTTTTAATAAACTATAATCAATTTTGTGCTGCTGTTGCTTTACTATTTGTGAAATAGTAGAAATAGTGTTTTTATCAATAACTTCAAATTGAGTTATATAATCTGAGAACAACATTTTTCTATATTCATTTATTAATTGATAAAAGTCTGAAATACTGTTATTGGCATATTTATCAAACAGTTCATTAAACTCTTGTTCATTTATATTGGCAAATCGATTAAAAATAGTTTTAACTATTTCTTTCTTTTCCTCATAATTGGGACTCCATTCAAACTTATCGGCTCTACCCGAGCGCAATAAAGGTGCGTATGTTTTGGAAAAATCATTACCAGTAAGAATTATAGGAATCTTAAAGCCGTTATTGTTTTCTGCCAAATTCATCAAGTGTCCTGTAAGTAGATTTGAATTGATAGTTCTTTTTACATTTTCATCTGTAGTTGCATTTCCCATATGGAAATCATCAATCAAAATTGCTACTACCTTCCCATTATTCTTTAAATTTATAGCAGCAGAATAAAGTTTCTTCATCACATTTATGGAATCCTTTTCATGAGCACCCGACAATTCTGAAGCAGAAACATATATAATATATATACCATGTTGAGAGCAGGTTGCAATTGTCTGCGTTGTTTTACCTTCTCCTGCTCTTCCCTCTATAGCCAAGAACATTGGTGCTTGAAAATAATGATTATCCGGTAAGTATAATGACACAATATGAGTCAACACATTACGCTCGAATACATTAGAAGTTTTAATAAATGAATATTGATAGTCGTTTGGTTCAATAAGAATATATTCTTTTGCCACAATTTCTCTCTTCCCTACATTATCCTCTTTCAAATTTTCAAGATTCTTTTGTAAAAAGTCCATATAATTTTCTCCTTATAATATTTCTACATCTTTATTCGAACGACTCATCGTTAATCTTGCACCCATTTTTTCAAAGTATGCAGGGTCATTAATGTCCATGTTTTCTAATTCAGAATCACTTACTATAAATCGGTTAATAATGATTGTTTTATCAACAGGCTCAGCCTCAATGCTTGTTGGACTTGGTGGAATTTCAATTTTGTCAGCACGATTATCTGCCTCAGGTGTTTTTGGTTCTTCTTTTGATACGGTTTCAGTAGATGATTTACTTTTCTTATGGAACACATTAAATATAGCTATAGCGATATCTTTAATTGCATTAATTACAGTTATAATTATTTTTCCCTTCATTAATAAAACTCCCTGTAAATATTCTTTAATTACATAAATAAACGAATATGTATAAAAAGTCAACTGTTTCTACAAAATAATTATTTTGTGCTTCATTACCGTTGACGAAAAGTTCAAAAGCGTATTTTAACAAAAGATAGGAGATGATAATATACAATCAAATTTAGTACCGCTAATTATTGCTTCGACAATGATGGGATTGGTTTTTCTTCTCATCACTGTTTTTTCATACATATACAGTTTGAACAGTATAAAAAGTAAAACAGTTGGTGACGGACAGCATGGCACAGCTCGTTTTGCGACAAAAAATGAAATAAGAAAAACATACAAGGAAATTCCGTTTGAAGTTGAATTATGGAGACAAGGCAAAAATCTTCCGGAAATTCAAGGTACGCTTGTAGGGCAAAAAACGATTGGGAAACGAACAAAAGCATTAATAGATGACGGAGATGTTCATACTTTAATGATTGGCGCTGCCGGAGTTGGTAAGACAGCATATTTTTTATATCCTAATTTAGAATTCGCATGTGCCTCAGGAATGAGTTTCATAACCTCGGATACCAAAGGTGATTTATACAGAAACTATGGAGAAATTGCAAAAAAACACTATGGATATAATGTATCAGTTATTGATTTAAGAAATCCAACAAGATCAGATGGATTCAATCTTTTGTATCTGGTTAATAAGTATATGGATCTTTGGAAAGAAAATGAAGATGAAATTTCCTACAAAGCTAAGGCTGAAAAATATGCAAAAATAACATCAAAGACAATTATATCAAGCGGTAGTGACACTTCTTCATATGGACAAAATGCATACTTCTATGATGCGGCAGAAGGTCTATTAACGGCATCAATTCTATTGGTATCTGAATTTTGTCCCAAAGGAACTCGTCATATAATAACTGTTTTTAAAATTATACAAGAACTATTGAAAAAGGAAGATTCGAGTAAGAAAAATGACTTCTCAAAAATAATGGATTTACTTCCGGATGAACATAAATCAAAATGGTTTGCCGGAGCTGCACTTAATACATCTGATCAATCAATGGCATCAGTTATATCGACAACGCTTTCAAGGTTAAATACATTTTTAGATAGTGAAATGGAATCAATACTTTGTTTTGATACTTCATTAGATGCAGAAAAATTTTGCAATACAAAATCAGCCGTATTTTTGGTTATGCCTGAAGAAGACTCAAGTAAATATTTTATGATTTCTTTAATTGTTCAACAATTATACAGAGAAATCTTATTGGTCGCAGATGAAAAAGGCGGGAAATTAGACAACAGGGTTATGATGTATCTTGATGAAATGGGAACAATACCGAAAATTGAATCGGCAGAAATGATGTTTTCGGCTTCAAGATCAAGGAGAGTATCAATAGTTGCAATAATACAATCATTTGCCCAGCTAAATCAAAATTATGGAGAAAATGGTGCAGAAATTATAACTGATAATACGCAATTGACTATATTCGGAGGCTTTGCACCTAATTCTAAATCTGCTGAAATTTTATCAAAAGCAATGGGAAATAGAACGGTTATGTCAGGGTCAATAAGTAAGAGTAAAAACGACCCTTCGCAATCATTACAAATGATTGAAAGACCACTTATGACGCCTGATGAATTGAAATCAATGCCTAAAGGACAATTTATTGTAATGAAAACGGGCTCGAATCCAATGATTTCAAAATTGAAACTTTTCTTTAAATGGGGTATAAAATTTAATGGTACATATAAGCTTACTGAAAGAGAAAAAGAAAAAATAAAATATTCAAGTAAGAATGAATTAAAACAAGAAATATTAAAAAAATATCCAAGAACTGACAGATTAAATAAAACCGTTAATAACAGTGATACGCCATATAGTTATACACAAAAAACTAGAAGAGCACCAAGGTTTGATAATTATTAAAACGTTTATGCACATAAAATATACTTTTTTGTAAATAATCCAAATACTAAAAGTGATTTGAGTTATAATATCATAAATAATTACAGATTGGATGTTTTATATGAAATCAAATTTAAAATACATGCTTACTAATTGGCTAAAGTGGGATCCGAAAAGTCTAACCTATTTTCTTATCCGAGTTCCTGCTTTGGTGTTTCAGCCGATTGTAACCGCATACATACCAAAAGCAATGATTGACTGCATTAACGAGGGGGTAACGGTTGGCAGACTTACTATTGTTGTTGCACTATTGAGCGTTCTTGTTGCGTTGACAACATGGCTTGCACCATTTATGCAGGAGCTTTTAAACGGTAGCGCACGCATCATCCGTATGCGCTATGCCGTTTTGGCTTTTCACAAAAATCTTAACACTAATTACACAAATATAGAAAGCCTTGAAGGCAGAGAAAAGAATAAAAGAGCAATGGAATTTTACCGAAGCTACTATTCATCATCTGCCGATGTTCTTGATACCTGCAATCAGCTTCTTGTTTGTATTGTGGGCGTTATAACCTCTCTTGCACTCATCTATAAAATCAATATCGTTATGATACTGATTATCCTTGCGACCTGTGTTGCCGAATTTATTTTACTGAAATACCTAAACAAAAAAGAAAAGGGCGTTAAGGATGCAAGAAGCAGTATTTTCGTTAAGTTTGATTATTACTATTCATTGAGTAAGGATTTAACTGCCGCAAAAGATATACGGCTTTACGACTTTACCGACTATTTCTTGTATGCGGTTGCAAGACTGATTAACGGCTTGGAGAATATAACCTCAAAATATATGCACCAAAGCATTAAGGTTGGCGGAACAAGGGCACTTCTCAACCTCGCACGTGAGCTTGTTGCATACGCTTATCTTACATATTTAGTGTGTCAAAAAAGGCTTTCCGTTTCCGATTTTATTTTCTATTTTGGCATTATCACAGGATTTTCAAATTGGATAACGAATGCGGTGTTTCAATATTCAAATATTGAGCGTTGCTGTAACGACTGTGCCGCATTTCGTGAATTTATAGAAAGTAACGGGGAAAGCAAAAGCAAGCCAAATGCTGATTTTGATGATATTGAATCAATTGAATTTAAAAATGTTTCGTTCACATATCCATCTGCCGAAAACAGCACAATAAACGATATGTCATTTAAGGTAAATATGGGCGAAAATATAGCAATAGTTGGCGAAAACGGTGCAGGCAAAACAACAGCAATAAAGCTACTTTGCGGCCTTTATTATCCCACTAAGGGTGATATTTTAATAAACGGAAAAAGCAGTCGTGATTTTTCGAGTGAAAGCTATTTTGATTTGTTTTCTGCGGTATTTCAGGACTACGGCTTTTTGCCTATGACCATAGCGGAAAACATCTGCGCATCAACCGATTACGATAGGGAAAGGCTTTATTCTGCATTTGAAAAGGCAGGTATTGCCGATAAAATCAACAGCCTTGATAAAAAAGAAAACACTTTTATGATTAAAGATGTTTACAAAGACGCAGTTGATTTTTCGGGCGGAGAAAAGCAAAAGCTATTGCTTGCCAAGGCTATTTACAAAAATGCACCAGTGCTTATCCTTGACGAGCCTACCGCTGCGCTTGACCCAATTGCAGAAAATGAGTTGTATCTCAAATACAACGAAATGACCGACAATAAAATATCCTTTTTCATTTCCCACAGACTTTCCTCAACCCGATTTTGCGACAGAATTTTGTTTATTAAAGACGGAAAAATCGCAGAAAGCGGAACTCACGATGAACTTATGGCACTCAAAGGCTCTTATTACAGAATGTATCAGCTTCAAAGCTACTATTATAAAGAGATGGGAGGTGAGGCGGTATGAAAAAAATAAAAATCGTTTTTTCTGCTTTTAAAGAAATACATCGCCTTGAAAAGCGATTGCTACCCACCTCAATAGTTGTTGCAATCGTTACGGCGGTTATGCCGTTTATCAACATTTGCTTCACCTCAAAAATAATAGATTTGCTTGATGTCGGAACAAGTATGAGCGACCTTGCGGTATATATCGGCTTGGCGGTTGAAATTAATGCTGTTTTATTCTTCATCAATTACTTTTTAGGTGATATTTACTTTGTGTTTCGCTCGCTGATGTATAACAAGGAGCTTCAAAACATATCCGCAAAGCTTTTTAAAGCGGAATATCAAAAGCTTGAAAGCAGTGATTTTAAAGAGCTTATACATAAGCATTCCGAGGCACAGGACAGAGTTTTCTCGTCATTTGTGCAGTTTAGCTGGATGATGCGTGATTTTATTTCGGGAGTGGTAACGATGATAATTTCCGTTATTATCATCGTTCCGCTTTTGAAAATCGGATTTACCAAAACAGGTGATACATATTTTGAAAGACCCGTTTTTCTGCTAACGATTTTCGGTGCAATAGCAATAATGGCGGTTGTTATCCTTATCGTTGCAACGCAGATGAACAAGGCGTGGTTTAAAGCAAGCGACGAATATTCACGGCTTGACAGAATTTTTTACTATTTTCTAAATATGTTTTCCGATTACAACACCGGAAAGGAAATCCGCATTTATAAAGAGCAGAATTTGATTGAGCACACCGCAACGGATAAACTGCTGACAGACGGCGAAAAGCTGCTTAAAAAGGCTTCGCTTCACACCGCAAAATCAAGCTCGTTTGTTGCAATCCTCGGTGCACTTGTGGGATTTGGGATTTATCTTTTTATCGGCGTTAAGGGCTTATACGGTTTATTCGGAATAGGCTCGCTTGTGCTTTACTGCGGTTCCTTTATGCAGATAATAAACGGCATTATGAAAATAGCGGTAACTTTTGGCAAAACGGAAGAAATGGTGCCGCTTGTGAATTATTATTTTGATATTATGAAAACCAATGATGAAATGACATACGGCAGTAAAGAACTTAATTTAACGGATAAATTTGAAATTGAATTTAAAAATGTTTCGTTCAAGTATCCTAATACGGAAAGCTACGCCCTCCAAAACATCAACCTTAAAATCAACAATGGAGAGCACCTTGCAGTTGTTGGCAGGAACGGAAGCGGCAAAACCACCTTTATCAAGCTTATATGCAGACTTTATGATGCCACAGACGGTGAGATATTTATAAATGGTATCAATATTAAGGAATACTCAAAGGAAAGCATTATTAAGCTGTATTCGGTTGTATTTCAGGATTTTAAAATCTTTTCAACAACGCTTGCGCAGAATATTTCGGCAAATGAGGAATACGACAAAGAAAGGCTTTATGATACACTCGACAAAGCAAATATAAAAGACAGAGTGCTTGCTATGGAAAACAAGGAAAGCACCTATCTTTATAAAGATTTGGATAAATCTGGTGTTGAAATATCCGGCGGCGAGGCACAGAAGCTTGCGCTTGCAAGAGCACTTTACAAGGATAGTCCTGTGGTTATTCTTGACGAGCCTACTGCGGCTCTTGACCCTGTTGCTGAGAATGAAATATATAATCGCTTTAATTCCTTTGTTGACAACAAAACAGCGATTTATATTTCCCACAGACTATCAAGCTGTGTGTTCTGCAATCGCATAGCAGTATTTGATAAATCACAGCTTGTTGAAACCGGCACTCATCAAGAATTACTTAATGCAAATGGCAAGTACAGTGAACTTTGGAATGCTCAAGCAAAATATTACAATTGAAGAAGGAAAAACTAATTAATGAATGAGTTTATATTAAAAATCAATGAAAATCCAACATTAAGAGAGTTACACAACACCGCTTTTTCCTTTTCTGTGTTAGAAAAGGAAGAAATACCCAAATCTTGGATCTTAACAAATTTTTTTGTTTTACGATATGATCAAACATTAACTTATAATGTTAAATTCTTTTTGAAATGGGGTTGTTTTTCGAGGAAATTCGTTTTCTATTATGATAATATGAATATTATTGAAAAGTTGATTATGTATATTGATCGTGGATATTATATATATATGGAGCTTAATGAATATTATATTCCAAATAGACCAGCATATAAAAACCATAATTTTTATCATGATTTATTAATATACGGATACAATAAAAGCAATCAAAATTTTTCAACTATTGCGTATAATAAAGATGGTTTGTATAAATCGCAATTAATATCTTTTACAAACATAATTGAAGCGTATTGTAACTATAAGTATAAATACGAGCTTAAAATTATGCCATTTTGCGTTTCAAAAAACTACAACTTTGAAAAGTTTGATAAAAATACAATAAAGAAGAATTTTAAAAGAATGTTATATTCATCTAATAATCGTATAGGAAATAATGCGTATAACGAATTAATAAACCACATAGATCATATGATTGATAAAAATGAAAAACTAGATTTGAGGGCATTTAGGACAATTTCCGAACATGCTAAAACGTTAATTTATTTAAATGATTTTTTCAATATTAAGCAAGAAGATTTTGATAATTTATTAGAATTAAAAAAGAAAGCTGATTATATATTCTTTTTGGCAATTAAATATAACTTAACATTATCTAATAGCACAATAAAAAAAGTTAAGAAAAATACTATAGAATATATAAATAGTCAAAAAAAACTTTTAGAGAAACTATATGAAATGATTTTTAAATGATTATTAATTTTTATTATCCTTTTATAAAAAACAAAAGAAACATAAAAAATAATAATTAACATAACCAATAAGGGGGGACAGATTTAGTTCTGTCTCTTTTGTTGTTACAAATGGAGGTGATAAAAATATATAAAAATTTTGAAGAACTTCCGGTCTTTATGACTGTTCCACAAGTAGCAGAAGTTTTGGGCATTTCGGCAGTCAGTTTATATAAATTAATTCAAAATGATAAAAGCTTTCCTGTAATCAGTATAGGAAGAAGAAAGACCATCCCTAAAGAGCAACTGAAAGTTTGGATTAACAGTAATTGTAAACGATAGTTTGTAATAGTTTTGTATACTGAATATGCTGGATAAATGACCTTCTTTGTGATATTGTGGTCTTGAAAAAAGAAAGGAGAATCATTATGGCTAAAAGAAATAATGGTATGGGAACACTAAGAAAACGAAAAGACGGCAGATGGGAAGGTAGGTTTAATGCTGGACTAGATGAAAATGGTAAAAAACAAGTGAAATATATACTTGCTAAAACTAAGACCGAATGTAATGAAAAATTGGAGAAAGCAATTAAAGAGTATGAAGAAGCACAGCTGATTTTAAATCGCTGTGCTTTTCTTAATAATGCTAATCCAACACTTGAGGAATGGTATGAAATATGGATGGAATCATTCTGCAAAGCGAGTGTAAAAGAATATACAGCAAACGGATATAAGCAATATTTTAATGCTAAGATAATACCCAAAATAGGAAATATTAACATTAAAAATTTAACTACAGTTGTATGTCAACAATTTTTAATGGACTTGTATCAAAACGGAAGAATAAGAAATACTAAATCGAAAGGTAACGGATTGTCGGTAAAAACAGTCAAAGATATTAAAATCGCACTGCAAACTTGTTTGCAAAAAGCGGTAGATGAGGAACTTATACCAACTAATCCTTGTAAAAAAGTTCAGTTACCAAAGGACGAACCCAAAGAAATGCAAACACTGAAATCAAATGAACTTGCGGCATTTTTGCAAGAAACAAAGGATTCCGGTTGCTATGAGTTTTATCTGCTTGAAATCACAACAGGCTTACGACTTGGTGAAATACTTGCACTGACTTGGGATGATCTTGATATGAAAAACAAAACTATATCCGTAAACAAGCAAGTGCAGAGAATCAAAAGTGAACTTAAAGCGACGACTCCTAAAACAGCGGCGTCAATTAGAAAAATCAGTATATGTGACGAGTGCTTAAATCAATTGATTATTTTAAGGAGCAGACAACGACTGAATACAAAACTGATCTTTCCGTCACCAATTACAAATGGCTACAGAGATCCATCATCAATAACACGAAAATTGCACCGAATGCAAAAACGGGCAGGTGTACCGCAAATACGTTTTCACGATTTGCGACACAGCTTCGCAACCTTATCGCTTGAACAAGGAATGGATATTAAAACAATATCACATATGCTCGGTCATACAGACGCCGGCTTTACAATGAATACTTATATGCATGTGACAGATTCAATGCAACGAACGGTTGCAAACGCTATGGGAAACCTGGTCGCAGAAAAAGAAAATGAAAAACGCATAAAAATAATACAGTACACAGCATAAAACAGAGAAACAGGCAGTCTTGATGTAAAAATCAAGACTGCCTGTTTTTTCTTTGAAAAGCGATGTGGTCAAATTGTGGTCATGTGGATTATTTTTATAATAAATATGTTATAAATATTAACAAGAAAGGCAAATATGGAGATTTTAATTTTCGGATAAAAAACTTTATTTATTATTTGATTCATAAATTCAATTTGAAAAATTATAAAAAGTAAAAAGTCCCGAAAACGCAGTGTTTACGGGACTTTTTGGTACGCTGGAAGGGACTCGAACCCCCGACCTACTGGTTCGTAGCCAGTCACTCTATCCAGCTGAGCTACCAGCGCATACCAATAAAAATATATCAACTTATTCAGTTGTTAACAAAATATCCACAAGTCGACCTTGTGTTTCGTAGCCAGTCACTCTATCCAGCTGAGCTACCAGCGCATATATGTGTTGCACTTTTTGTGCTCCAATAATATAACACAAATAAAATAGAAATGCAACACTTTTTTTATTTTTTGTAAGGATTATTTGAAATATATTTTTCGAGTATATCACCGGCGAGTTCTACAAGTTCAGGGCAAGGGCGCTTTTTGTAATACTCTTTTGTGCGTTTTTCGGCAATCGGTGAATCCGGCCCCGGCTTTGAAATGCCAAGAAGTTCACGGCATATAATTGAACCGTTTTCTTCCTTATATTCATTTGCTACTGCCTGAACTCTCTTGTAAATATCGGATTTTTCATCATCATAAAGAGCTGAAATCACAAAAGTCATTCCCGAAACAGCACCGCATACTTCTCTCATTCTGCCAATTCCGCCGCCAAAGCCGATTGTAAGCTTTGCCACAAGTTCTTTTGGCATATTCATTTCATCTGCAAATGCCACAGCAACTGCTTGCGAACAGTTAAGTCCGTTCATAAAGTTTTCTCTGGCAACTTTTCCTTTTGTCACGGTAAACACTTCCTTAATATTATTCGCCGAAAACGATGTCGCTGCTTGTACTTTCGGCTATGGTAGTATCAGGAGCTTGGGTTTCAACAGGGGTAAATACTGCCGAAAAGCTTGCGTTTTGATTTGCGGTGAATGAATATTTTTCACTGCCGCTTACTTTTATTCCGTTAGAATACCAACCGTCAAATTTATAGCCTTCATCAGCAGTTGCAACAAGAGTTACGGTTTTACCGTTTTCATACTTACCGTCACCTTGAGTTTGACCTCCGCCGCTTGAACTTGTGTTTATTATCCAAAGGGATTTTGTGGTTTCCTTTGTGGTTTTTTCAGTGGTGGATTCGGTGGTTTTTTCAGTAGTTCTTTCTTTTGTGGTGTTGCTGCTTGAAAGCTCGTCCCTCTCGGAAACCTTGGTAAGCGGTGTTGTGGTTGATGTATCCTTATTTTTATTATGCGCAATTACAGCAATGCTTGAAACGATTGCGATAAGAAGAACAGCAAGTATAGCAATAATTATCAGGCTCTTTTTTTCAGAATTTTTGTTGTTGCCGTTATTGTTTTGCTGTTTGTCGTATTGATTATCATTATAATCATTATTGTTATTATTGTTATTGTTTTGTGGTTGATAATTTTCACCGTTTACAGCTTTGAAAGTTTGGGTTTTATCGTTATCATCGTTGGCGGCATTGTCAAAATCATCTTCATCATAAAGCGGAGAACCGCATACCTCACATATGTATCTGTTATCATCATTATCTGCACCGCAGTTTTTACATCTCATTTTCGTCACTCCTTAATTTTAAATACACCTTAATACTCGTTATTTATCGAATAATAGTATATCATAATGTTGTATAAATCTCAATGTAAAAATGAATTTTTTAAAAATTATGACTTATTTTTAAAATTTCTATTGACTTTTTGTGAGATTTAATATAAATTTAGTATGTAGCGTTTTATAAAACGGATTCGTATAATTCTGAAAGGGGACCCCTGAAAATGAACAAATATGTGAAGAAAGGCTTATGCCTTGTGCTTGCTACCGGTTTGATTGCAAGCTCATTTGCAGGATGTGCAAAAGTAAATTATGTAACTAATGGAGCTATTAAAGCTATCCATCAAATTAAAGACGGTAGTTGGCAAAACCAAACAGAAGGTGAAGAGGCAGGCTCTTCAGACGATACTTCTGTTCTTGAAAAGCCATTTGAAGCCGGTACATACGGCGGAGTTGAATTCAAGTCACTTGAAGATGTTGCTAACTATTATAAGGAAGCATATGATTATACTAAGAGCCTTACTGCTGAGTACACTAACCAAGAAGGCGGAACAGAAACATTCTACAAACTTCTCGGTAACGAAAAAATCAATGTTGGTTCTGTAATGATTGACGGTAAGGAAAATGCAGTTATTAACAAGCTTGTTCCTGGTATCGTTGATGGTTTATTTAAGCCGAATATTTACGGTCTTGTACCTTGTAACAACCGTAACCCTAAGCTTGATAATTCAAATACAGATGAAGCAAATCCTGGCGAAAAGGACTTCACAAAGTCATATGTAACCAAGGATGATATTCTTGATGCTAACATCACAGATAACGGTGACGGTACTATCACAATGGTAATTCAGCCAAAGGCTGCAGAAATGAGTATGAGAGGTGAGGACTCACAGGGTAACTTCTTTGAAGTTCTCGGTGATATTTCAAGCACTGTTGCTCAAATTTCTGTAATTTCATTTGCACAGGGTACTGCTGAAGATAACATTAAGGTTACTTATAAGGGCGGTACTGTAACTTGCACAATTGATACAAAGACTAAGGAAATCACCAAGGCTGAGTACAATATGGTTGCAGAAGTAGCTGTTAACCACGCTACTGTTACAGTTATTAAAGATAAGAGTGCATCTCTTTCAATCACTTATAAAAACACATTCCCTGCTTCCGATGAATATCTTAAGGAAACAAAGGGCGTAGTTAGAAAGTAATAGTTTAACTAATCAAAGAGCTTGGAAATTTTTCCAAGCTCTTTTTACATTATGTTAATTGAATAAACTTTAATAATAGTTTATAATATACATATAATTTTAGAATGGAAGGGGTATCTTATGCGTGAGATTTTAAACATAAATAAAGGCTGGAAATTTTCTAAAGGTGTAAGCAGTGTGCCGAGTAAACTGCCTGATGATTGGCAAGATATTGATTTGCCGTATACTTGGAACGGTGACGACGGGCAAGACGGCGGAAACGATTATTATCGCGGCAAAGGGTATTTTGCCAAGATTTTAACTAAAGATAAAATGCCGCAGGGTGAAGAAATTTATATTCAGCTTGACGGTGTTAATTCAACAGCCGAAGTATATTTTAACGGTAAAAAACTTTGTGAGCATAACGGCGGATATTCCGCTTTCAGAGTTAAGCTTGATGATATTAAGGATGAAAATTTGCTTGTTGTTACAGCAGATAATTCACCGAATGATTATGTGTATCCGCAAGTTGCCGATTTTACTTTTTACGGTGGCATTTATAGGGATGTTAAGCTTATCGGTGTTTCAAAAAATCATTTTGACCTTGACTTTTTTGGCTCAACAAGCTTTGCTGTAACCCCTGTCATCAGTGGAAATGATGCAAAAATCACACTTGATGCATATTGCAACGGTGAAGTTGAATTTGAAATTGATGACGGAAACGAAGTTGTTGCAAAAGCAAAGGTGAGCGGCAAAAACCCGAGTGCTTTGCTTGAAATTAAAGATGTTCACCTTTGGGATGGTGTTGATGACCCATTTCTTTACAATGCAAGTGCAAAGCTTATAGTAGACGGGCAGGTTGCAGATGAAGTTAAAACCCGTTTCGGCTGCCGCACATTTGAAATTGACGCACAAAAAGGCTTTATTTTAAACGGAAGGCCATATCCGTTAAGAGGTGTTTCAAGGCATCAGGACAGGCCACATATAGGCAATGCCCTTTTACCTGAACATCATAAGGAAGATATGGATTTAATTTGCGAAATGGGTGCAAATACAATCCGCCTTGCGCATTATCAGCACGCACAGTATTTTTATGATTTGTGTGATGAAAGAGGTATAATCGTATGGGCTGAAATTCCGTATATTTCAAAGCATCTTGAAAAAGGTGTTGAAAATACAATATCACAAATGAAAGAACTTATTTTTCAAAATTACAATCATCCGTCAATTGTGGTTTGGGGACTTTCAAACGAAATATCAATGGGCGGGGCAACACCTGCCATCGTGCAAAATCATAAAATGCTAAATGACCTTGTTCATTCAATTGATAAAACAAGGCCTACCACCGAAGCGGTTCTTACAGCGTGCAATATCAATGAGGAATATGTGCATATTTCCGATGTGCTTTCGTATAACCATTATTTTGGCTGGTACGGCGGTGATGTTTCAATGTATGGCGATTGGTTTGATAATTTCCATAAGAAATATCCTAATAAAGCAATTGGTATGAGCGAGTACGGATGCGAGGCTCTTAATTGGCACACAAGCAATCCCGAACAGGGCGATTATACAGAGGAATACCAAGCATATTATCACGAAGAAGTAATCAAGCAAATAGCAAAAAGGCCGTATATGTGGGCAACTCATGTTTGGAATATGTTTGACTTTGCTGCCGACGCCCGCGCAGAGGGCGGCGAAAACGGTATGAACCATAAAGGCCTTGTTACATTTGACAGAAAGTATAAAAAAGACAGTTTTTATGCATATCAGGCTTGGCTTTCAAAAAAGCCTATGCTTCATATTTGTGGTAAAAGATATGTTGACAGGGTTGAGGATGTAACTAAAATCACTGTTTATACAAATCTTGATGAAGTTGAACTTTTCGCAAACGGTGAAAGTGTAGGAAAGCAGAAAAAGGGCGAATTCCCGTTTTTCTACTTTGAAGTTAAAAATGAGGGTGAAACAACACTTGTTGCTAAAGCAGGTGAATTGACCGATGAATCCAAAATCAAAAAAGTTGATAAGTTTAATGAAGATTACAGGCTTAAAGAAGAGGGCGCGGTAATCAATTGGTTTGAAATTGAAACTCCGGCAGGATATTACAGTGTAAACGATACTTTGGGTGATATTCTTTCAACATTCAGAGGTAAGATTTGTGCAGTAAAGCTTTTGATGAAAATGAAAAAGGCACTCACTCCAAAAGGTCCTAAAGAAAAAGGCAAGAAAAAGCAGGGTGCTGAAATTATGGGCTTTAAGCTTAACGACATCAACAAAACTATGATTGATATGTTGAAAGGATTTACCGTAAAAAGAGGGCTTATGATGCTTGGCGGTAAGTTTACAAAAGAGCAAATTCTTGAAATAAACGCAATGCTCAATAAGGTTAAGAAAAAATAATATTTTGTAAATAAAGGCAGAAACTATTATCGGTGATAATGTGTTTTATGTTTTTGATGATGAACTTAAGAGTATTGAAATAGAAGAAATAAGCAAAAATATGCTTTGTGCAGGATTTATGACGGTTGGCGAGTTTGAACGGCTCGCCACCGTTTTTTCTTTGCCTAAAAATATTGTAGAACTTTGCAAAAAAGACAGTGATAAAAATTTTTTAACCAAATTTTTAAATGATGATTTGACTTTTTTGCGCTTAAATATAATGTGTAACAATAATAAAAATAATGAAATAGCACTTATCGTAATGAAAAATATGATTATGGCTGTTGATATTTATGATGAATTTTCGTTTAACCAAAAATGCTTTTTAAACGCACTTTCAAATTGCGCCTGCGAAAGTGTGACAGCAGAAAAATTGATATGCTCGTTTCTTGAAATTATTGCAAAGCAGTGCTCTGCAAATTATAATGAGGAGGAAGATATTTCGGCTCTTGAAAAAGCGGTTATTGATAAAAATGTAAGCGACAATTTCGGCAAATTATTGATTGAAAAAAAGCAGGAGCTTTTAACGCTTCGTGCTTTTTATGAAGAACTTATTGATGTAACCGAGGTTTTTATAGAAAACGAAAATGAAATATTGGATGAAAAATCATTAAAACTTTTTAAACTTTTTCGCGATAAAGCAGTTAGATATAAAGAAAATACCGATATACAGCGTGACAGCGTAACGCACCTTTGGGACGCTTATCAAACAAGCATTGACCGGGGGCAAAACGAAATAATGAAGCTATTCACCGTTGTTACATCTGTTTTTCTGCCTATGACTGTAATAGTCGGTTGGTACGGAATGAATTTTAAATATATGCCTGAAATATCGTTTCGCTACGGTTATGTTTATGTGATTTTACTTAATATAGCAGTTGTTTTGACTTTGATTTATATTTTTAAAAAGAAAAAATGGATATAAAACGATTTGATTAAACAAAAAGCATCATATATTTTGATTTATGGTTTTGTTATCGGCATATTCGTCAAAAAATAATTGTTTTCAAAAAAATTTGATGTTTTTTTATCCGCCGAAACGACCTAATCAGGCTGATTTTTTAAAAATTGTAACTCTTGTTTACAAAAGAGTAACAAAAACATCTTGATTTATCTTATAAGTTGATATATTATATAAATATTAAAGTGAAAAAGTGCGTATAAGCACAAATTATATAACAAGGGGAAAAAATCGTGATAGAATTCAGAAATGTATCAAAGGTATACGACAGTAACGGTACTCATGCCCTTTCAAATGTAAATATTAAGATTGAAGATGGAGAATTTGTTTTCGTTGTAGGTTCTTCGGGTGCAGGTAAAAGTACATTCTTAAAACTTATTATGCATGAGGAGAAGCCGACTGAGGGCGAAATAATCTTTAACGATTATTCATCTGCCACTCTTAAGAAAAAGCAAGTTCCTTATTACAGAAGAGAGATGGGAATCGTATTCCAGGATTTCCGCCTTATTCCTAAAATGTCGGTTTACGATAATGTTGCATTTGCAATGCGTGTTATCGGCGCGAAGGAAAAGGAAATCCGTAAAAGGGTTCCTTATATTCTTCAGCTTGTAGGTCTTTCACAAAAGGCGCGTTCAATGCCGAATGAACTTTCAGGCGGTGAGCAGCAGAGAGTTTCGCTTGCAAGGGCACTTGTTAATAACCCTAAAGTAATTATTGCGGACGAACCTACGGGTAATGTTGACCCTGAAATGAGCCATGAAATCGTAGGCCTTTTAACCAAAATCAATAATGCCGGCACTACCGTTATTATGGTAACGCATGAGCATGATTTGGTTCGCTCTTTCCAAAGGCGAGTTATTGTTATTAAAAACGGTGAGGTTGTATCAGATACTCCTGACCCTACTCACGCTCAATTTACAGGTGAGAACCCTAAGGCAGATACAGATATGTTCTTCTTTGATGAAGATGTTGAAATCGACGATGTAAATGTTTTGCCGAAAGATGACGAAGAAGATGTATTTGACAACCTTGAAAATGTTGTAAGCGAAGAGGAAAATCAGGGAGGTGAGCAGTAATGACAGGCGCAAGCTTAAAATATTTAATTAAAGAAGGCTTTAGAAACACTTGGACAAACAGGATGATGTCTATCGCTTCAATTTGTGTACTTATGAGCTGCCTTGTTCTTATCGGCTCGGCATCTATGATATTCCTTAACATTGATTCACTTCTCGGCAAGATTGAAGAAGAAAATGTTATTATGGTTTATATTTCCGATGATTCAACACCGGATGATATTGCAAATATGCAAAATGAAATTAACGCTTGCGGAAATATCAAAAGTGTTGAATTTGTATCAAAGGAATCAGCTTGGCAGGAACAGCTTAACACTATGGAAGAAGCACAGGCAGAGTTCTTTACTCAAATCAGCTCTGATATTCCGCTTCCAAATGCATATAAAGTAACTGTTGAAAACCTTGACCAATTTGATGAAACCGTGTCTAAACTTAAGCAGCTTCAGCATGTTGATACAATCAGGGAAAATAAAAATCTCGCTAAAAAGCTTGTAGCATTAAGGCAGGGAATCACAGTTGTTGCAATTGTAATTATTGCAGTCTTGTTCCTTATTTCCGTGTTTATTATTTCAAACACAATCAAGCTTACGGTATACAGCCGCCGATTAGAAATCAGCATTATGAAATCGGTTGGTGCTACAAACTCGTTTGTCCGCCTGCCGTTTGTGGTAGAGGGTATGATTTTGGGCATAACATCGGGTGTTATCAGCTTGGGATTTGTTTGGGGGCTTTATGAACTTGCGGTTAAAGAATTTTCAGATCTTCTTAATTCCTTCAACGGATTAAGTTTCCTTAAATTTGCTGATTATGCTCTTCCGATGCTTGGCATATTTGTTGCTATCGGTGTTTTAACAGGTGTTGGCGGTTCGCTCATCACTATGAGAAAATATTTGAATAAGGAAGGCAGTGAAATAAGTGGCATTTAGTATGAAAAGAACACTGTCATTGATTTTAAGCTTTGCATTTTTTGTCGGAACTTTCAGCGGTGTTATTTCGGCTGAAGCCAAATCAACATCACAACTCAGAAGCGAAAAGCAAAAAATTCAACAGCAGATTGACAGCGCTCAAAGCAAACTGAATAAGCTTTCTGCAGAAAAAAAGAAAAATCAGGAATATCTTGAAACTCTCAGGTCAAAAATAAATTTATTGCAGGACAAGATAGATTCTCTTGAAGAGGATAAATCTGCATTGCAGGCAGAAATTGATGCAATCGGTGTTAAGATTGCAAAGACAGAGCAAAATATTGCAGAAGCTCAGGCGAAGATTGACCAAAAGCAAGCAGAATTTGACCAAACATATCAGATTTATTGCCAAAGACTTCGCGCTATGTATATTTCGGGTTCGGCTTCTACCCTTGAAGTGCTTCTTACCTGTAAGGATGTAAGTTCAATGCTTACCCGTGCGCAAATGGTTAAATCCGTTTCACAGCAGGACAACGCAATTCTTGATGACCTTATGAAGAAAATGGAGGAAATCGAGAAAGAAAAGAAGAAGCTTGAAGAAAAGAGAACAGAATTAACAAACGATAAAAAGCAGCTTGAATCTAACAAGAAAGAGCTTCAATCAAGCATTGATGAAATTAACAAATCAAAAAGTGAGCTTGATTCGGAAGTTGCAGAATGTAACTCTATTATGAAGGAACTTTCAAGTCAGTCAAGCGAGTATATGGAACTTATTGAAACAAATCAGGCACAGCTTGAGCAGGTTGAAAGTGAAATCCGTGCAGCAATTGCCTCAGCTTCAAGGGGCAGCGGTTCAATTTCGGGTTCAACAGGCGGCGGCTCCGGCCAGCTTGGTTATCCAACCGATTCGCGTTCTATTTCAGCCGGTTATCCTAATTATTCTTCCGGCGGTTATCACGGCGGTATCGACTTCCCGGTAAGGACAGGCTCAAATGTATATGCAGCCGCATCGGGTACGGTTATTCTTGTTAAATATCTTAATTATAGTTACGGCAGATACATAATTATTGACCACGGTGACGGATTGTCAACATTATATGCACATAATTCAAGCATTTCGGTCAGCGTTGGCGATAAGGTATCAAGAGGGCAGGTTATAGCCCACAGCGGTTCAACCGGTAATTCAACAGGTCCGCATTGCCATTTTGAAGTTCGTGTAAACGGAAGCAGAGTTAATCCAAATAATTACTTATAAAATACAAATATTTAAAGGGGTGTAGCCAATGAAACAGAAAAGTTTTTTAACTAAAATTTTAGCTGTTTTGTTGGCTACTGCCTTTTTATTGGCTTATCCGGCAAATGTTATTTGCTATGCAAACGATGATTCATCGCAAAGTGACGAATATGCAGGAATGACTGCCGAAGAAAAGCAGGCTGCAATTCGGGAAAAGATAAAAGAACTTGATTCCAAGCTTTCGTCACTCGGAAAGGAATCAAAGGAAACAAAAGAATATATAGATGCACTTGATGAAAAGATTTCATATCTTAAAAAGCAACTTGATTATTCCGAAAACAAGATAGATTACTCCAAGAAAAAGATTGAGGATTTAAAACAGCAATATAAGGATAATGAAGAGCAAATTGCACAGCTTTCGCTTGATGTAACAAATCTTGAAAGTAAAAATGCACAGCTTGAGCAAAGCTTTAACCAAAATTTAAGCCTTTATTATCAGCGTATCCGTGCTATTTATGTGAGCGGCGAAACAAGCACAATTGCAATGCTTTTAACCTGCCCTGACCTTTCAACTCTTCTTACAAGATATGAAATGATTAAGCGCGTTTCAAAAAATGATAAGGAACTTTTGCAATCGGTTAAATCGCAGGCAGATGAGCTTACAAAAACAAAGCTTGAAATGCAAAAAAAGCAGGAAACTCTTAAAAATGACCAAGTTGTGCTTCAAACAACTCGGCAAAACCTTACCACTTCAATTTCTACGCTTGAAAATCAGCAGCAGGATTACACGCAAAAGCAAAGTGCGTATAAAAGCCAAAAGGCTGAAAGTGATGAACTGCTTAAACAGCTTGAAGATGAACAGCAGACATACAGTGAATACAGAAATCAAGACCAGGCTGAACTAAACGCAGTGAATGCAGAAATTGCAAAGGCTGCCGAAATTTACAAAAAGAAGCTTGAAGCAAAAAAGAAAAAGAAAGCTGCTACCACTACGACCACCACAACTACTCAGGCGGCACAGGATAATAATTCAACAACAAAGCAGGAAACCACTACCGAAGCAACCACTAAAGACGAGGATAATTCAAAACTTAAAATGACTTATCCCGTTCCGAGCCAGACTAAAATAACTTGTGGATACGGTTCGGCAGGGTATGCAGGGCATACGGGTGTTGATTTTTCCTGCCCGGCAGGTTCCGCTGTTGTTGCGGCAGAATCAGGTATAGTTATTATTTCTAAAGACTTAACTAATTCTGACGGAAGTTACAGAAGCTATGGCAGATATATCGTTATTATGCACGACAAAACAGATTCAGCCGGCAATTATGTTTATACTTTATATGCTCACAATAAATCAAGGCTTGTGAGCGAGGGGCAGTATGTCAGCAAAGGGCAGCAAATTGCTTGGAGCGGTTCAACCGGTAATTCCACAGGTCCGCATTGCCATTTTGAAGTCAGAACCCCAACGGCAGAATACAGTAATTGTGTAAATCCGACTTATTATTTACCATAAAGGTAATATAATAGTTTTATATATTTATTATTTTAAGGGAATGTAAAGCGTGAATAAAAAAATATTATCATTAGTTCTTGCAAGTACTTTTGTGCTTGGTAACTGCTTTGGAACAACTGCTTTCGCGGCTGAAACAACTACGGCTGCTCAAACTCAAAATGCTCCTGCCACCACCGCTTCGCAGGCAGAAGGTGCAAGTAATTCGCAAAGCACCACTTTGAGCGCGAAGGAAGCGGAGCAAAAGCTTAAAGAGCAGCAAAAGGAACTTGAAGAAAATTTAAAAAAAGCCGATAAAAAGCTTAAAGAATTGGAAAAAAGCTCAAAAGTAACGGAAGAGTATATTGATACTCTTGACCAAAAAATCGGCTACATAAACGAGCAGTTAACAATTCTTGAAGATAAAAATCAAAAAATTCAAGATGAAAAAAAGAAGCTTGAAAAGAAGATTGAAGCAAATCAAAAAAAAGTTGATGCATTGCAGGCGGAAGTTGATAAAGCGCAGGCAGAGTATGATAAACTTTACAGCGAATTCCAGGCTGTATATAACGCATACTGCTTCAGGCTTAAAGCTATGTATATGAGCGGAAGCTACAATGTTTTTACCGCCCTTTTGACTTGCAAGGATATTTCGAGCTTTTTAACCAGATATGAAATGATTAAAACCGTTTCAAAAAGTGATTCAAGACTTCTTAAAGAAGTAAATTCCAAAATGCAGGAAGTTACAACTAAAAAGAATGGCTTGGCAGATAAGAAATCTGAATTTGATAAAAAGAAAGCGGAACTTGATTCGCAAAAAAAGGAACTTAACGCAAAGCAAAAAACTATTGAGCAAAACAGTAATTCAATTGCAAGTAAAAAGGCTTCACTTGCAACCGACAGAGCCGAAAGTGACAGGCTTTTGGCAGAACTTACTGCTCAAAATAAGCAATATACCGAATTCAGAAATGAGGACAGTGCGTTAATAGAGCAGGTCGAAAGTGAAATTCAAGCTGTTATTTCAGGCGTTAAGCCGCCTGATGAAATCACTACCGCAGTTGCAGGCAACACTTCACAAAAGGTGGAAGCAATTGAACAAAGCAAAAGCGATGTGTATTCAAAGAGTGACGCTGTGCTTAATATGAAATATCCTGTGCCGGGTAAACACGGTATTTCCGCAGGTTTTCCTAATTATTCTTCAGGCAAATATCACGGCGGTATTGATTTCCCTTGTGCAACCGGCTCAAAAGTTGTGGCAGCACAAAAGGGTGTGGTTATCACTGTTAAAAGGCTTAATTACAGTTATGGATATTACATAATGATTTATCACGGTACTGATTCGCAGGGCAGAAGTGTGGTTACTCTTTATGCTCACAATTCTTCAATCCTTGTTTCCCCGGGCGATACCGTTAAGAAAGGTGAAACAATTGCAAAAAGCGGTTCAACCGGTAATTCCACAGGTCCGCATTGCCATTTTGAAGTTAGACTTAACGGTTCACGCGTAAACCCGAAAAATTATTTAAGCTGATGAATAAGATAAATTACCAAAAAGAATTAGACAAATTGATAGAGCAAAATATGAGAGAGGACTTATCGCCCTCTCTTTTGCTACATAGTTGCTGCGCTCCATGTTCAAGCTATACTATTGAATATTTATCGCAGTTTTTCAAAATAACCGTACTATATTATAACCCTAATATTTCACCTAAAGAGGAGTATGAAAAACGCAAGAGCGAGCAATTGCGCCTTATCGGTGAAATGAAAACAAAATATCCCGTATCGTTTCTTGATTGTGATTATGATTATAACGAATTTTTGGATATTGCAAGGGGATATGAGCTTTGCAAAGAGGGCGGGGAACGCTGCTTTAGGTGTTACCGCTTAAGGCTTGAAAAAACAGCCAAGCTTGCAAAGAAAAATAATTTTGATTATTTTTGCACCACCCTTTCCATAAGCCCGCTTAAAAATTCACAAAAGATAAATGAAATCGGATTTGAACTTGAAAAAGAATTAGATGTAAAATGGCTTCCCTCCGATTTTAAGAAAAAAGAAGGATATAAACGCTCGATAGTGCTTTCAAAAGAATATAATCTTTACCGCCAAAATTTTTGCGGCTGTGCATATTCAAAAGCACAAAGTGTTGAAAATAAATAACATATTATTTATAATATTTGCATTAAATTGATTTATTGGAGAATGTATGAATAAACCACTTGCAGACCGTATTCGTCCTACTGAACTTGACGATGTTGTAGGTCAAAAACATTTGCTTGGCGAAGGTAAGGCATTAAGGCGCCTTATTGAAGCAGGTGATATTCCTAATTTAATATTTTACGGGCCGAGCGGAGTGGGCAAAACTACGGTTGCGTCAATAATTGCGAGTAAAACCAAAAGGAGCTTGCGCCGGTTAAACGGTACTACTGCGTCAACTCAGGATATTAAAGATATAGTTAATGAGCTTGATACTTTTTCCGCACCTAACGGGATACTGCTTTATCTTGATGAAATTCAGTATTTTAATAAAAGGCAGCAGCAATCACTGCTCGAATATATAGAAAACGGAAAAATAACGCTTATTGCGTCAACTACCGAAAATCCGTATTTTTATATTTATCCGGCTATTCTTTCCCGTTCAACCGTGTTTGAATTCAAAAGTGTGGAACCTGATGAGGTTATTCCTGCAATAAAAAGAGGGTTTAATATTTTAGCTGATGAATATCAGGTTAAGCTTGATATTGAAGAAGATGTATTTAAGCGTATAGCATCAGGCTGCGGCGGTGATGTAAGAAAATCGCTTAACAGTGTTGAAAACTGCTTTTTTGCCACACCGACTGTTGACGGAAAGAAAAATATAACAACATCACTTGCAAAGGAATTTGTGCAAAAAAGTGCTGTGCGTTATGACCGCGATTCAGATGAACATTATGATATAATTTCAGCTTATCAAAAGAGTATGCGCGGCTCTGATCCGGACGCAGCTTTGCATTACCTTGCAAGGCTTTTGCAATCCGGTGATTTACCGTCGGCTTGCAGGCGGCTTGTGGTTTGTGCCTGTGAAGATGTAGGCCTTGCCTATCCTCAAATTATTCCGATAGTTAAATCTGCTGTTGATATAGCTATGATGGTCGGGCTTCCGGAAGCTCGTATTCCGCTTGCAGACGCAGTTATTCTTGTTGCAACAGCACCGAAAAGTAATTCGGGCGAAGCGGCGATTGATAAAGCAATGGCTGATGTTCAAAGCGGAAACTACGGGCCGATTCCGCGCCGACTTCAAAATAAACATTTTGACGGTGAAGATGCCGAAGAGAAAGGGCAGTTTTATGTTTACCCGCACGATTATGAAAATCACTGGGTTTATCAGCAATATCTTCCTGACAGGATTAAAAACAAAAAATATTATGAATTTGGGCCTAATAAAAACGAGCAGGCGTTTAAATCATATTGGGACAGAGTAAAAAATAAGAAATGACTAAAAAAGAGCGAGTATTAAATGTAATTGAAATATTAAAAAAAGAATATCCAAATGCAATTTGTTCACTTAATTCATCAAATGCATTTGAACTTTTGGTAGCAGTCAGGCTTTCGGCACAATGTACGGATGCAAGGGTAAATCTTGTAACTCCGGCACTGTTTGAAAGGTACAAAACACTTGATGATTATGCTAATGCCGATGTAAAGGATGTTGAAAATTACATAAGGTCTTGCGGATTTTATAAAAACAAAGCAACTTCAATTATAGGTATGGCGAAAATGATAAGAGATGATTTCGGCGGAAAAGTACCTGATAATATTGAAGATTTGATTAAACTTCCGGGTGTCGGCAGAAAAACAGCAAATTTAATAGTGGGTGATGTTTACGGTAAAGAAAGCATAGTTGTTGATACCCATATGATTAGAATTTCAAACAGGCTTGGGCTTGTAAATACTACCGACCCCAAGAAAATTGAATTTGAACTTAAAAAAATCGTGCCAAGTGATGAAGGCTCTGATTTTTGCCACAGAATAGTTCTATTCGGGCGTGATACCTGCTCGGCAAGAAAGCCGCTTTGCGATTCTTGCCCCTTATATGATTATTGCAAAAACAGGAGAAAAAATAAATGAATTCAAACATTGTACTTATCGGAATGCCGGGCAGCGGCAAATCTACCTGCGGTGTTGTATCGGCTAAAATGCTGCTTAAAAATTTTTATGATACAGACTTGCTGATTCAAAATCTTGAAGGTAGAAGTTTGCAAGAAATAATTAACACCGACGGTGTGGAATATTTTGCAAAAGCTGAGGAAAGGGCAATTCTTTCCCTTGATTTAAAAGGTACTGTAATTGCAACAGGCGGTTCGGTTGTATATTCAGATAAAGCAATGCAGCATTTAAAAAGTCTTGGAAAGATAATTTATCTTCATTTAAGCTATGATGATATGTGCAAAAGAATAAGCAATCTTGAAACCCGCGGTATAATGCTTCAAGGCGGTGAAACACTTGAAGATATGTATAAAGAGCGTCTTCCTTTATATAATAAATGGGCGCAGGCAGTAATAAATTGCGGGCAAAATACAGTTGAGCAAACCGCAAGGGCAATTGTAAGGGCAAGTAAGTAACAAATAACTTTGCCGCAGTTTAATATAATTTGTGCAAATTATATACTTGAACATCCGGCTTAAAAGTGCTATTATAGTAAAAATATTTTAATAATATAATTTAATACTTGTAAACGGAGGGAATTTAATGAGCGAATACGGTGCAAAATTTGTAAAAGAAGGCTTGACTTTTGATGATGTGCTTCTCATTCCTGCAGAGAGTGATGTAACACCTGATAAAGTTCAGCTTCAAACCAAGCTTACAAAGGATATTACACTTAATATTCCTGTTATGACTGCTGCAATGGATACCGTTACCGAATCAAGAATGGCAATTGCCATTGCAAGAGAAGGCGGTATCGGTGTTATTCATAAAAATATGACCATTGAAGAGCAGGCTGATGAAGTTGATAAAGTAAAGAGAAGTGAAAACGGTGTAATTACAAATCCGTTTTTCCTTTCACCAAATCACCTTGCAAGTGATGCTGAAGAACTTATGAATAAATATCGCATAAGCGGTGTACCTATCTGTGAAGATGATGGTACTCTTGTTGGTATTCTTACTAACCGTGATATGCGCTTTATGACTGATTACAGCGTTAAAATTTCTGAAGTTATGACTCCGAAATCACAGCTTGTTACAGCACCTAAGGGTACAACTCTTGAAGAGGCTAAAAAAGTACTTATGGGTTCTAAAGTTGAAAAGCTTCCGCTTGTTGATGAAAACGGTAAGCTTTCGGGTCTTGTTACAATTAAAGATATTGAAAAGAGTGTTAAGTATCCTAACACAGCAAGGGATAAAAAAGGCAGACTTCTTTGCGCTGCTGCATTGGGTGTAACCGATGATGTTCTTATCCGTGCAAAAGCACTTGCAGACGCAGGTGTTGACGCATTTGTTCTTGACTCTGCTCACGGACACAGCCATAATATTATGAAGAGCGTTGAAACAGTCAAAAATGCATTCCCTGAAATTTCACTTATTGCAGGTAATGTTGCTACTGCCGATGCAACAGAGGCACTTATTAAAGCCGGTGCAGATGCAGTTAAGGTTGGTATCGGCCCGGGTTCAATTTGTACAACCCGTGTAGTTGCAGGTATCGGTGTACCGCAAATCACAGCTATTTATGATTCGGCAGAGAGAGCAAATAAATACGGTATCCCTGTAATTGCCGACGGCGGTATCAAATACAGCGGTGAAATTGTTAAGGCTATTGCAGCAGGCGGCTCATGCGTTATGATGGGTTCACTTGTTGCCGGATGTGAGGAATCACCGGGCGAAACAGAAATTTATCAGGGCAGGCAGTTTAAAGTTTATCGCGGTATGGGTTCTCTCGGCGCTATGAATAAGGGAAGTGCAGACAGATACTTCCAAAAGGGTTCAAAGAAATTTGTTCCTGAAGGGGTTGAAGGCCGTGTTCCTTATAAGGGACCTCTCGGTGATACAATTTATCAAATGATGGGCGGTCTTCGTTCAGGTATGGGTTACTGCGGTTGCCATACTATTGAAGAACTTAGAACAAACGCTAAGTTTATCAAAATCACAAGTGCCGGCCTTATTGAATCTCATCCTCATGATATTTCAATTACTAAGGAAGCACCTAACTATTCAGGTTCTTTAAGATAATATAAAATGGGCGATTCGGCATTATTTTGCCTTTTCGCCCATACTATTATTATATCCGATTTTTTATAATGACAAGTAGGTAATCGTATGGCTCAAAAAATCTCTAAATGGAAAAAATTTAAAAGATTTTTAAAACGAAATATGACACCCACATGGGCAAAACATTTTTCATATCAGGTTTTTGCTTTTTTGACAAGCGTTGCAATGATAGTCGGTGTTGCCGATTATGCTGTAACCAAGTCTTATGCTGAAAGGAAGCTTACTTTAATGGATGATTTCACCATTACTGCACATACAGGTGCTTTTGATACGGAAATGAACACTATTGATTCTGTTAAAGCCGCAATAAAAAATAAAGCAGAAGTTATTGAACTTGATATTCGCCAACGCCCTGACAAAACTGTTGTTATGAGCCACGATTTAGTTGTAACGAACAATGATGCAACCGAGCTTGAAGAGGCACTTAAACTTATAAAAGATGTTCCCGATATGAAAATAAATTTTGATATTAAGGAAACCCGTGTGCTTAACTCGCTTCATGCACTTTTGGTGGATTATAATCTTATTGACCGTTCATTTTTAACAGGTATTGAAGTCATAAATGTTAAAGCAGTGAAAGAGTCAAACTGCGCAAATATGGATTATTATCTTAATTATACACCGTCAAAATTCAAGGCTTTTTCTGATGATTACAGGCAAAAGATAATCAAGTTGCTTGAAGATACGGGCGCAATAGGTATTAACTGTAACTATAAATTTGCAGGCGGCCAACTTTCAAATCTTTTGCATAAAAAGGGATATAAGCTTTCTGTTTGGACTGTTGATTCACAGCGCAATGCTAAAAAAATGCTTGTAATTAAACCGGATAATATTACAACTAAAAACCCTGATATGATTAAAGAAGTTATATCAAATTGGGGCAAATAAATTTCAAAAAAATCAAAAAAGGACTTGACTATTATTTAAAATTATGATATAGTAGTCAAGCGTTGGAGATACGCTGGTGTAGCTCAGTTGGTAGAGCAGCTGATTTGTAATCAGCAGGTCAGGGGTTCGAGTCCGTTCACCAGCTCCAATATGGAAGAGTTCCCGAGCGGCCAAAGGGAACAGACTGTAAATCTGTCGCTATTCAGCTTCGGTGGTTCGAATCCACCCTCTTCCACCACGTCGTCACAAGCTATATATCGCTTGTGGCGATTTTTTTATATCCTTTTTTAAAATCGCCACGTCACTCATACCGCTGCTCCTCCTTTTCCCCAAAAAGCTTACGCTTTTCGGGGACCTTGATATTTATTTTTATTTTTATATAATCAGTTGGATTCGAACCACTAATGGAAGTGAACGCCGAAGTGAAACGAGGCAAGGAACGACAGAGAAACAGTCCGGTGGACTGTTTCGACATTAGTCCAAAGGTGCATAGCACCTGCGATAAAATCCACCCTCTTCCACCACGTCGTCACAAGCTATATATCGCTTGTGGCGATTTTTTTATATCCTTTTTTAAAATCGCCACGTCACTCATACCGCTGCTCCTCCTTTTCCCCAAAAAGCTTACGCTTTTCGGGGACCCCGATATTTATTTTTGTTTTATTTCAGCTTTTTAATGCATTTAATTGCCGCGAACTACACAGCCAAATAATAATTAAGCATTTGTTTAAAAATAAGCAGATTTAGAACGGATTTCTCTTAATTTTTCGCAATTTTATATATAAACATTGTTAAAAAATAAACAATCTTGGTAATATTGCCAAAAAGGTAATAATATCTTGCAAAATAAAGCAAAATAATATATAATTGTTATCGGTTAAAATTATTTATAATCATTATTAAATATATGAGAGGTAAAAACAATGGACGCTTTAAACAAAAAGACTATTGAAGACATTGATGTTAACGGTAAAAGAGTTCTTGCTCGCTGTGACTTCAATGTTCCGCTTAAAGATGGTGAAATCACCAATGATAAGAGAATTGTAGCTGCTCTTCCTACTATTAAGTATTTGATGGAGCACGGTGCAAAAGTTATTCTTTGCTCACATCTTGGCAGACCTAAGGGCGAATACAAGCCTGAATTCAGCCTTGCTCCTGTTGCTAAAAGACTTTCAGAGTATCTTGGTGTTGAAGTTAAGCTTGCTGAAGATCCTGAAGTTGTAGGTGCTAATGCAAAAGCTATGGCAAGTGAACTTAAAGACGGCGAAGTAATGCTTCTTGAAAATGTAAGATACAGAGCTGAAGAAACAAAGAATGAAGAAAACTTCTCAAAGGAACTTGCTTCTCTTGCTGATGTTTTTGTAAACGATGCATTTGGTACTGCGCACAGAGCTCACTGCTCAACAACAGGTGTTGCTTCATACTTGCCTGCAGTTTGCGGTTACCTTATTCAAAAGGAAATCAAGTTTATGGGCGGAGCACTTGCTAACCCTAAAAGACCTCTTGTTGCAATCCTCGGCGGTGCAAAGGTTTCAGATAAAATCGGTGTAATTGAAAACCTTATTGATAAGTGCGACACAATCATCGTAGGCGGCGGTATGGCTTACACATTTATGAGGTATTTCGGCCACAATATCGGTGATTCACTCCTTGAAGCTGACTGGGTTGAAAAAGCAGGCGAAATGATGAAAACTGCTAAAGATAAGGGTGTTAAATTCCTCATCCCTGTTGATAACAAGGTTGGTAAGGAATATGATGAAAATACAGAATCAAAAATCGTAAGCAGTGATGAAATTCCTGACGGCTGGATGGGACTTGACATCGGCCCTGAAACACAGAAATTGTTTGCAGATGCCATTAAGGGTGCAGGCACAGTAATTTGGAACGGCCCTATGGGTGTTTCTGAATGGGAAAACTTTGCTTCAGGTACAATCAGCATTGCAAAGGCTGTTGCTGATTCAGGCGCAATTTCAATCATCGGCGGCGGTGACAGTGTTGCTGCTGTTACAAAGCTTGGCTTTGCTGATAAGATGAGCCACATTTCAACAGGTGGCGGCGCATCACTTGAATTCCTTGAAGGAAAGGACCTTCCGGGTATTTGCGCACTTCAGGATAAAGACTAATATATTTATTTTACGAGGTAAAACATAATGAAAAAAGATTTAAGAAAAGCTATTATTGCTGGTAACTGGAAAATGAATAATACTCCGGCTCAAACTACTGCTCTTATTAACGAAATGAAGCCGCTTGTAGCTGACGCTGATTGCGAAGTTGTACTTTGCGTTCCTTTTGTTGATATTCCTGCCGCAGTTGAAGCTGCAAAGGGTTCTAACATTAAAATCGGTGCTGAAAATGTTCACTTTAAAGACAGCGGTGCTTTCACCGGTGAAGTTTCAGCAGATATGCTTCTTGAACTCGGTGTTGAATATGTAGTAATCGGCCACAGCGAAAGAAGAACATATTTCGGCGAAACAGACCAGACTGTTAATCTCAGAACTCTTAAGGCTCTTGAAAAGGGATTAAAGCCAATCATCTGTGTTGGTGAAACTCTTGAGCAAAGAGAACTCGGTTATACAGAAACACTTCTTAAGTATCAAACAAAAATGGCTCTTACAAATGTAACTGCTGACCAACTTAAGAATGTAGTTATCGCTTACGAGCCTGTATGGGCTATCGGCACAGGTGTTACTGCTACTGCTGACCAGGCAGATGAGGGCAACGGTTTTGTTCGTGCGGCAATTGCTGAAGCTTACGGTGCAGATGTAGCTGAAACAGTTACAATTCAGTATGGCGGTTCAATGAATGCCAAGAATGCAGATGAGCTTACATCAAAGGTTAATGTTGATGGCGGTCTTATCGGCGGTGCTTCACTTAAAGCACAGGATTTCTCGGTTATCGTTAAAGCAGCAAGCAAGTAATTATAAATTTATGGGTGGGTGTGTTTCGGCATACCCACTTTTTGTGAAAAACAATATGGAGGAAAAGTTATGAAAAAACCTGTTGTATTATGTATAATGGACGGTTATGGCAAAAATGACAGTGATTACGGAAACGCAATTGCAATGGCAAAAAAGCCAAACCTTGACAGACTTATGGCACAGTATCCTATGACATATATTGGTGCAAGCGGGCTTGATGTAGGTCTTCCTAACGGGCAAATGGGCAACTCTGAAGTTGGGCATACAAATATCGGTGCCGGCAGAGTAGTATATCAGCCGCTTACAAGAATTACCAAGGCATTTGAAGACGGCGAAGCAGAAAAAAATCCTGCACTTAAAGGTGCTATGGATAATGCAAAGGGCAAAGCACTTCACCTTATCGGCCTTGTTTCACCGGGCGGTGTACATTCACACATGGAGCATCTTTATCATCTTCTTCAAATGGCAAAGAACAACGGTGTGGAAAATGTATATGTTCACGCTCTTCTTGACGGTCGTGATGTTGCGCCTGCATCTGCTGTTGAATATCTTGCAGAACTTGAAGATAAAATGGCTGAAATCGGCGTTGGTAAAATCGCGTCTGTAATGGGTAGATTTTATGCAATGGACCGTGATAATATTTGGGACAGAGTTGAAAAAGCTTATGCTGCAATAGTTTACGGTGAGGGTATCCAGGCTGACAATGCAGTTGATGCAGTTAAGGCTTCATATGAAACCGTTGATGAAGACGGAAAGCATCTTACAGATGAATTTGTAATTCCGACTGTAATCGGCGGCAGTGAGGGCAGAGTAAAGGCTGATGACAGCGTTATATTCTTCAACTTCCGCCCTGACAGAGCAAGAGAAATCACCCGTACTTTTGTAGACCCTGATTTTGACGGATTTGAAAGAAAGAACGGATTTTTCAATCTTTACTATGTATGTATGACTCAATATGACGCTCAGATGCCGAATGTAAAAGTTGCTTTCGGCCCTGAAACTCTTGTTAATACTTTTGGCGAATATATTTCAAAGCACGGTATGACCCAGCTTCGTATTGCTGAAACTCAAAAGTATGCTCATGTAACTTTCTTCTTTAACGGCGGCGAAGAAAAGCAGTATGATGGTGAGGACAGAATTCTTGTAGCATCACCTAAAATTTCTACTTTTGACCTTATGCCTGAAATGAGCGCACCTGAAGTATCACAAAAGCTTAATGAAGCTGTAAGAAGCGGCAAATATGATGCAATTATAGTTAACTTTGCAAACTGCGATATGGTTGGTCATACAGGTATTATTCCGGCAGCTGTAAAGGCAGTTGAAACTGTTGATGCATGCGTTGGTTCACTTGCCGAGGCCGTTATTGAAATGAACGGTAATCTCTTTATCACAGCAGACCACGGCAATGCTGATAAAATGCTTGATGAAAACGGTGAACCGTTTACAGCGCACACAACAAATCCTGTTCCGTTTGTTGCAGTTAACTGCGGTGACGGTGTAGAACTTCGTGACGGCGGTAAGCTTTGCGATATTGCACCTACAATGCTTCAAATGCTCGGACTTGATAAGCCTGCTGAAATGACAGGTACATCTTTAATTAAATAATTGATTTTATTTATGACAGGCAGGGTGAAAGCTCTGCCTGTTTGACTTTATATGCTTATCTTATATAGAATGAGGGGTAAATTATGCCGATTGAAATAATCAGAAATGATATTACAAAGATGGAAGTTGACGCCATAGTTAATGCCGCAAATCGCACTCTTTTGGGTGGAGGCGGAGTTGACGGTGCTATTCATAAAGCAGCAGGTAAAGGCCTTTTGAAAGAATGTATGACTCTCGGCGGCTGCAAAACAGGGCAAGCGAAGCTTACAAAGGGATATAATCTGCCCGCAAAATATGTTATTCATACGGTAGGCCCTGTTTGGCACGGCGGAAATAATAATGAAAAGGAGCTTTTAACTTCGTGCTATAAAAATTGCCTTGCAATAGCAAAGGAAAACGGTTTTAAAACAGTAGCATTTCCTCTTATAAGCGCAGGTGTGTACAGATACCCCAAAGCGCAGGCACTAAAAGTTGCAGTTGATACTATTCGTGATTTTCTGCTTGAAAATGATATGACGGTTTATGTTGTTTTATTTGATAAAGAGCTTAATGAAATCGGCACAAAGCTTTAAAAATTGGAGCGAGAATGTTAAGCAGGATTTTGAAAAAAGAAGAAAATAATACAACCCCCACGATTTAGTCTTAATCGTGGGGGTTGTTGCATGTAGAATTATTCATTTACCGGTTTGATTCTGTAAACTACCGTTGAATGTTTAGGTATAGATGCCGAAATAGTAGTTCCGGTTGTGCGCTCGTCAGTCCACAAGTCGTGCAGTTCATATCCTGTCGGTACTTCTTCAATACCCAAATACTTGTCTTTAACAAGTTCATCAAGCTTGAAGCTTACGCTTTTTGTGGAAGATTTTGTGTTAAACAAGCACAGTGCAACATCACCGTTTGCAAGCGGCCTTGCAATAATATCAATTCCGCTTTCTTTTTTAATCCTTTTTGCCGGTTTGCCGAGAGCATCTTGGTCAACTGCAATCATATGCTTGTTTGTAACTATTTTGAGCGTGTTGTTTTCTTTATCAGGCATACCGTTTGTTACAAATTGCCTAATATCATTGCCGAGCATAAGCGGAGCGGCAAGCATACACCAAAGTGAAAAATGCGCTCTGTTTTCATTATCGTCAAGATTTCCGTTGCCAACTTCCAGCATATCAGGGTCATTCCAGTGGCCTGCACCCGCATATTTGTAAAGCTTTAATGTGCGGTTATATATCCAAACAATGCTGCTCCATTTAGGCATAATATCAGGCGTTGTGCGCCACATTGAACCTGCCTTTGCGCCCCAAATGTATGGGCGTGCAGTACCCCATTCGCATATTGAAAATGTTATAGGCTTTTCCGGTGTTCTTGTAACTTTTGCCCACATTTGCGTTGCTTCTTTAAGTGCGTCACCCATACGCTTATATTGAACAAAAGATGAATCAATATTAGTTACAATAGGGTTTTTGATTGTCATATGGTTTGTGCCGCTTGCAAGTTCAACCACAATTTGCTGCCTTCCCAAAGGGCTGAACCCTTTTGTTTCAGGGAAGAAAAGTTCATACATTTTGCCGTTAATATCAATTTGCATATACTGCTTTTTCTTTGCTCTTGATTTATGGAAAACAAAGGTTAATACATATTCACCCTTTGTATCAACATCAAAATCAAAGCTTGCCGAGCCTGAACCGTGGCTAATAAATCCGATAGCCTTTTTGCTTGGCACATCGGGCATTTTAATAATCTTTGCTCTGCCGGTAAACTGTGCGTCCTCCGGCCTTAAATCAAGCTCAAATGCACTTTTTTGCTTTGTAATTTCTATATGTTCAATCGCCGGGCAGTCACCGCTTATTCTGTCATGGTGGCAAAAATCATATTTGAAAAATTCACATCCCCAAGATGCAAGCGTTTTGGCATCAAGCCTTTCATTGCCGAGTGATGCAGGCAAATCCTCGCAGGTGAGTGTACCGTTTGATGAATAAAGCCCTACCTTTAAGCCCAGAGCGTTAATATCTTTAATAAGATTAGGTATACCGCGGCTGAAAGTGCCGAGGTCACCCTGCAATTTACCGTCGCTGTCACGAAGAGAGCTTTGCCAGCAATCATCAAGGTTAATAAATTCATATCCTGCGTTTGCAAGGCCGCTGTCTTTCATGGCGTGGGCTGTCTGCATAATTATATCTTGATCAATATTATTTCTGAATGTATTCCAGCTTGACCATCCCATTGGCGGCGTTTTTGCAACCTCGTTTGAATAATCCTCCACTTCGCCGATGTCAATGGTGAGCGAAGTCGGAATAAATACTTTCTTTAAAGCACATATCGGACATTTACCGTTAGCTTTCATATTCAAAAACCAAGAAACGAATAAAACAAGTAATACCAACAAAACAGCAATTAAAATTATAGCAATGTACTTCATTCTAAACCTATCTCCTTAAACATCTCAAGCTCATTTTGAGCTAAAATATACGTCTTTTCATCATCAAGCGAATTTACTGCATTTAGCATAAATTCTTTTTTGTGTTTAAAATTATAAATAATTCGATACACCCAAGCGTACAAAATAAGCCAAGGCCTACCGTTAATAAATTTTATATAATCAATATCCTTAAGTTTTTTATACGGCGGAAAGAGTAGGCGAAGCTTTGTCATAAAAGATGAAGCTTTTCTGCCTTTTTCAAGCTCTTTTCTTGCAATGGCAATACCGTTATTTTCATTATCATTGCCAAATGCACCGCAGTTGCAAAGATATTCTTCAACTTCTTTTGTATCAATATTGTAATTGACACCGTACCCAAAAAAATTGTTGCAAACATTAAGCATTGTTTTGCCGAATGTTTCAAGGCCTACGGGTTTTAAATATTCAAAAACCCGTACTAAATCAATGTTTGAATTTTTAAGCATAATTGCAAGGTCAACAATAAGCTTAATTCCAGCACCGTAAAATTTGAAATGGTGTGCTGTATGTGCAATTAGATATGCAAAGTGAAAATTATTATCAAATGTTCCCTCAAATCCGTCAAATACGGCATAATCAAATGCATTGCAAAAAGGCTCTTCATCATAATGGTTTATAAGCTTTGTGTGAATTTCAAACAAAACATTGTTTTTTACATAGTTATATACCGGCCCATTTTGCTTAATGCAGTCAAAACCATTTGATGTGAGAAGTTTTTTCACTTTGTTTCGGTCACATTCTTTAATAAGTATGTCTATATCGCCCATAGCGCGACTTTCAGGCACAGGGTAGCTCTGTTTAAGCACTGCGCCTTTAAACACGATATACGGCACCTCAGAAGCTTTGAGAAGCGTTTTCACTTCTTTGAGCATATTTGATTGAAGGTTTGCAAGGTATATCAAATCAAAAAAGCTGTTTTCAACGGCATTTTTAAATTTTGGCGATATATCATTTTTGTTTTCAGCATTGGCAACTGCACAGTTAACAATTCCCAAAAGGTTATGAACCTTTGCATATCTGTAAATTTTTTTGTAATCAACGCTTGTATCGAAAATAAAGGCGTTATTGTTAATATAATTTTTGCAAAGGTTGATAAGTGCTTTATATTCCTTATCCATATCAGTTAAATACTGCATTACCTACTACAAGGCTTAATAACGTAATAATAAGGCCTGCAATGAACACACCGAGTGAAATTACAATAAAACTCTTTTTCTTATCAAGATGGAGGAGGGAAGCGAGAAGTGCGCCGGTCCATCCGCCTGTACCCGGAAGCGGAATTGCCACAAATATAAGAAGCCCCCAAATACCGTATTTATCAATTTTATCTCTCTTTTTTAATGTTTTATCTTCAAGCCAATAAACGAATTTATTTATGCCCGGAACTTTTTTTAATAAGTCAAAAATCCAATTTATTAAAAGAAGTATAAAAGGAATAGGCAATATATTACCTAAAAAGCTGATAATAAAGCCAACAAATGGGTTCATCTGCAACAGCACGATTGCTGTGAACATACCGAGTCTGCATTCTAATATAGGGCAGAGTGAAATTATAAATACAACAAGCCAATCAGGTATTCCGTGGGCGGTTAAAAATTCCTGCAAATTTCTACAAAGTTCCTGAACCATAAATTATTTCTCCTTTAGATTTGTGGTTTTATTATTTGCTTTTTTTTAGATTTTCTTTATATTTTTGTTTTTGCTTTTTCTTATAATTTTCATATCTTATTTGTTGCTTGCTTTTCTGTGGCGGGTTAAATTGCTTTTGCCTTTCCATTTGTGCTATTCTTTCCTGCCTGAGTTTCTCTTTTATTTCCATTTCTTTTTGAACATCTTGCGGCAGAGGAATATCTTTTGTAACAATAAGATTGTTTTTAAGTAAGAAATCAACTGCTTCACGCAATATTTTTTTATCATTTTCAAATGATAAAAATCCAATTGCCTGGTCATAAGCAAGCCACATAAAGTCATCAATTTCTTCTTCCTGAACTATGGTTCGCATATCATCGGTAGTTGCAACAAAGATTGAAACTTTTTTATCAACATTATTTCTGAGCTTGTATTTTGATATTCCTTCATATCCAAGTTGAATACGGATATGAAGCCCTGTTTCTTCAAGCACTTCTCTTTTTGCTGCATCATATTTTGTTTCGCCCATTTCAAGATGGCCTTTAGGAAATCCCCAATTTGACGAGCGTTTGTTTTTAATAAGAAGATAACGAAGCTTTCCTTTAATTGACCTATATACAACTGCGCCGGCACTTGATTCATAGTAGCAAATGAGGTTATATTGCGGAAAATCGTTTTTAACATCAATAACCTGTAAAATGTCTTGATTTATATAGCGTGAACTGCGTGACGCCATAATCCACATAGTTTTTAAATTTTTGTTCTCAGAGTCTTTAGGAATGAGTGCTGCAATAATTCTACCGTCAAAATTGCATACTGTGTGAGTTACTCCCATTACAAAAGCATATTGGTTTTTATGTCCGTTAATTTCAACTACATTTAAGGGATAAACATAACCGCTTTCGTCAACAGAATTTATAGGTTTAACAACTCTTCCTTTGGCTGCCTTGCCGAGAAGCATAACATCACCACCAAGTAAAAGATATAATTCATTTGATATTATATCTTATTTTTAATGGTAATACAAGATTTTTTATTTATAAATATAAAAAGATAAAGGTCAACTCCTTTTGGAGTTGACCGCAGCGTGCAGAAAAAGTTGAACTTCAAATTTCTGCACGCTGGTAGATTTTGAGAAAGTGAGATAAATTCCGTTTTCTTGTAAACGGAGCTGTACATAGGTACTGCCCGTTTGCAAAAAACGGAAAGCGCCAAAATAGCTTGGACTCGATGTACAAGCTATTTTTTCACAATCCCTCCGAGTGCAACAAGTTGCACCCACCTCCCTTTGCAAGGGAGGCAAAAAGGTTTATTTATTTTATTCGGCGCGCTTTAGCCACTTTGTCGACAGTCAAAAAGGGCAACTCCAAAAGGAGTTGCCCCTGATTTTTATTTCGGCTAAAACTTTATGTTTATGCCATTGTCTGAAGAAGGTCTACAAGAGAAGCAATAACTGTATCAGTATCACCCTTAAGAACAGGAAGAACCTGATTAACAACTCCGGATACAGTTTCGTTACCGCCTACAAGACCTGTGATAAGATCACTTATGTTCTTGAAGTTATCGCCTGTGTTAACAGTTTCGATTAAGTAGCCGAGTACTGCAATGAGTGTTTCTGATGAATCACCTTCAACATAAATTCTTGCACCGTATGTAGCAGCCTGTGAAGTGTCTGTAATTACTTTACCGTGGCTTGCAAGCTTCAACCAATCTACATCATTAAGCTTAATTCCGAGTGGTGCGCCCTTAATCTTAATAAGACCAAGGATATTATTTACAAGAGGAATAATAGCGTCACCGCCAAGGAGTGGCTTAAGTGTTGCATTAAGGTCATAGATGTCAAGAGAGAAGTTTGTAACACCAATCTTACCGAGAAGTGCATTAAGGTCAACTTTAAGTGCCTTAAGAAGTGCAGGTAAGAGAGTATTAAGATCAACTATTGGTTTGATAGCATCAACAAGAGCTGAAATAGGAGTGAGGAGGTTGTCAAGAATCTGGCAAAGTCCGTCATTACCAATGAAGAGTGCAAGGTTTGGAAGCATTGCAAACAATGTTTCAAGAGGAGCATTAAGTATATCCTCAACCTTATCCCAAAGAGGATTGATAATATCAAGAAGAATATTATCGTAAGCTTCGTTTATATCTTTTCTGTATTGATACTGAGTTTTGATGTTATACATTGAGAATGCTTCCATAAGAGGAACGATTGATGATGTATAACCGTTTGAACCAGGAATTCTTACTATGTCAAAGATTCCGAGTGATGCATCATTAAGAAGTACATCGAGTACACCGTAGATAGGACGGAGAACTGCAACAAGTGCGTGGAAGAATGTATCTGCATCCTTAACACCCCACTTAAGTGATGCTGTGTTAACCTTTGACCATGAACCTGCCTTTGCGATTACGCTTGCATTTGCAGCATAAGTTTGACCGTAAGATTCATCTGTAAGAAGTTTAGCAACATTGCTTGTTGAGAAGTCAATGTTAGTTTGTGCAAGGAGAGAAACGAGTGAACCGTCGCCAACCTTAACACCTTCAACTGCACCGTAAAGTCCGGTAAGAAGTGAGTTAATAATGTCATCCTTGAAGATAAGACCGCCGATTAACTTGGTAAGACCGCCGTCAACCAAACCGCCTACAAGTCCGTCAAGCATTGGAGGAAGATTCTTAAGGAAGTCAACATCAACACTTTCAGGATAAGAGAAGTCATATGAACCTGTCTTATAAGCTGTGTAATCCCAGAATGCATTAGTAGGTTCGCCTGTTAAGAAGTAGAATAATGCACGAACAATATCATCCTTATCAGCAAGGCCGATTGTAGTGAATACAGTTGAGATGATAGATTTGAGCATATCATTACTCTTAATAGCTTTAATTGAAGTAATAAGTGATTTGATAGATTTTGAGTTCTTAACAAGAGTATCTGCAATATAACGGAGAACTGCAACAAGAACTTCGCCCTTATCAGCAATTACTTCCTTATTTGTAAACTTGCCTTCGGCATTCTTAGCCATTGATTTAGATGTAACAACCTTACCGTGTGATGCGATTGTTGACCACTTAAATTCAGGAAGTTTAATACCGGTCTTCTTAAGTAATGAGTTAAGAAGAGGAACTACAATATCTTGAATGTTGCAAGACTTAAGGTTTGCAAGTTTGATGTTAAGCTTAACACCTTTAACCTTGAGTGCGTTTGTAACAACTTTGCCAAGGTCCTTGCCGAGTACCATTGAAAGAATCTTATCAACATCCACACCTGCTGATTTAGCAGTTTTAAGAATGTTTGTAACAGGAGCAAGGAGATTATCGAGTAACTGGCCTATGCCGTTGTTATCAATAAAGTATGCAAGGTTTGGAAGAACAGATGTGAGTGTATCAAATGGCTTATCAAGAAGTGTATCTACAAAGCTCATAAGAGGATTGAGAACATCAAGAATTACATTATCTTTAGCCTTCTTGCAATCTTTTTGATACTGCTTAAATGTTTTAATCTTGCTGTTGCTTACTTGAAGAACATCAAGAAGAGGAACAATTGCGCCTTCATAACCGTTAATACCGTTAACGCCTACATTAAGAGCGTTAAGGTCAAGCTTAATTGTTGAAAGCTTTGAGTCAGGGTTCATATCATCCTTAAGGGTAAGAGTGAGAACGCCTTTCTTAAGCATATAAGTAAGTGCAACTTTGCTTGTTACTTTACCGTTGCTGTCTTTAATATCAAATGAAGTTGAAGCCTTCTTGATATTGATATTGCTGAGGTCAATCTTTCCTTCATTGAGGAATACAGCAAGAACGCTGTTTACAGGACGGAGGATTGCTGCAAGAGCATTGATAAAGCCCTGCTCTGCCTTTGCTGAACCATCCTTGAAGCCCCAGTTAATTGTTTTAACTTTCTTCCAGCTCTTTGCCTTCTTAAGTGTGTTGGCTGCTGAAGTGTAAGTTTTGCCATAGCTCTTATCTACAAGGAGATTAGCAACACCCTTTGGTGATACTGCAATGCCTGCCATATTGAGATATGGTGAAATCTTCTTGGTATCAAGTGCACCGTAAAGTGCCTTTGCAAGAGATGTGAGGTTAGCGTTTGTAAATGCCAATCCGCTGACAATGCTCTTAAGATTTGATGCGTTAACTACACCGAAGTTGGCGAGAAGAGCCATAACTGCATCAACTGCTGTGTCAAGCTGTGAAACAGCGTTATTTGCATCATAAGCTGTAATTCCGTCAGGATACTTAAAGTTTAATGATGTACCCTTGTAATTCTTATAAGTCCAGTAAACTTCTGTTGGTGACTGAGTGAAGTCAAGAAGCTTGCCGATAACTTTAAGAAGTCCCATAGCGTCAAGCTTACCTGTTTCGATGTACTTGATAAGCTTTTGAATTCCCTTGCTAATCTTGTTGTTGCCCATAATCAACTGAATGATTGTGGTAAGATTGTTGTTTGTCTTTACGAATTCAATTACATAATCAAGAACATAAAGAAGGGTTTGAGCAGGAGAAGCTGTTTTGCCGAGTGCATTCCAGTTAATGTTATTAAGCTTAATGCCTGTTTTAGCAAGAAGTGTATTTATAATAGGTATAATATTATTACCTGAAAGAAGGTATCCCTTTACTTCAATACCGATTTCCTGCTTATCATTAACTGTTACCAATTTACCGAATGTTTTAGTAGCAATGTTTTCAAGGAATGAAGCAAGAGTAGGTGATGTTGCACCAAGAGTACCATTGCTTATTCTGAGGATTTTTGCAAGTCCGTTAACTTCATTTGAAATAGGTTTAACAGCGTTTGCAATTGTTGAAGCAAGTGTAGGAGCTGTTGTGTCATCTAATATAACACCGATAGCTGATACAAGGTTCAACAATGTAGTTACAGGTTTTTCAAAGAATTTGTCAAGTAATGCAACGATTGGGTTAACAATTCCTACAAATACTTCATCACGGTATGGATTGCTCTTGTCAGCGAACTTTTCAGGAGTATCAACTGTGATGCCTGTTTTTACTGCGATTGTATTAAGAACCGGATAAAGTGCATTTTCGTAAATGCCTGTGTCAATAAGAAGTACGCCGATAATAGATGTGAGAAGTCTGAGTGATGTTGAAAGACCATTCATAAACTCATCTCTGTTGCCGGCTGAAACACCCCAGTTAATGCTTACATTGAGTGTTCCGTTGTCATTAACAGCATCGCTCCAGCTTGCAAGCTTCTTAAGTTTACCGCTGGCATTCTTAATATCTGTGTCTTTAATTCTTACAGCTAATGAGTCAGGAGAAATAAGTCCGTTAACTGCTTCGCTGATAAGATTGTATTTAGCTGAAACATTGTTTGCACCTGTGTATGAATAAGCGTACTTATCAGTAAGGTTTGCAACAAGTGATTCAATGAGTGCATAAGTTCTTACTACTACTGTGGTAAGTCCTTCATTTGTGTAGATATCCTTAGGGTTAACATTACCGTTAGAATCAGCTGAGCGTGAATCTTCACCGTTAAGGTAATATAAATAGGTATTAAGTAAATCTATTACTGCATTTGCTGAGTTAGCACCGATGTAATTTGAAAGTAATGAAATTACGCCGACAATAATATTATTTGTTTTGTTGATTGAATAGCCATTGATTCTTGAATCAGCAAGGAGAGATGACAATGCTTTATCAAGCTTTTCAATTGTGCTGTCAACACTCTTAACATCTTTGCTCTTATACGCTGAAATGTCAACTGATGAGTTAGAAGTTTGAACTGCCTGTGTAGGAGCAGTTGTTGTATTATTATTTGTATTATTATTTGTATTGTCAGTCTTCTTAAATGATTTAACAAGACTTTGAATTACATCTACAAGCTTGCTTACATTAGTAATAAGGAAGTAAGCATTGTTTTTATCAAGTCCGACAAATCCGCTTGCCTGCTTTTCAAATGTAAAGCTGTATTTGCTTTCACGGGTGATTTGGAAAATGCTGTTAAACAAGTCTGTAAGTGCGCTTGTTTCGCCAAATCCGCCGATTGACTGAAGAACACCTGTAATGAGAGGAAGGTTCTTTGCAAATGCGCTGTTGTCTGAATCAATAACATTGTTTACAAGACCGAGGATTGCATCAAGCCAATCTTCTACAAAGATACCAACGAAAGTATCGAAAATCTTTGTTGAATCAGGATTTTGAGCATATGACTTGAATTCAGTTACCTTTGTGTTAGAAACAGCGGTATAGGTTTTACCCGATACTGTAATTTCTTCAGTTTTAAATTTACCGTCGTAGCAGTATGTCCATGCATTTTTGCTGACACCGTACTTATCTGCTCCAAGGTCTTCCATAATATCGAAGAGCTGTGGAATAGCAACCATTAAGTTGTTAAGTCCGCTGTTAGCAATATTTCCGTTGTTATCTTTACCCTTAACTTGATTTCTGAGTGATGGGGTATTTACATAAGTGTCAACTGCTGTTGTAAATAATCCTGCAAGTTCGTTAATTACTTCTGCAAGTCCGGTTGCAAGCTGAGCGTTTGTGTCTGAAAGAACGCCTTTATCATCTGTAAATGCTTTCTTAAGAACCTTATCAAGTCCGCTGAGCTTAGCGTCCCTAAGTGCTTTATCGGCAATGTAAATTCCTGTGATGTAAGGAACTTTTGCTTCATATTTACTGTAAACAGTAAATTTAGCATTTGTCGGAGCTTTTGCAAGAGCTACTGAAATATCATTGCTTGTTACACCATTATATGTATAGTATGTAACATCTTCGGTATATTCAACTGTCTTTGCAGTACCGTTTTCATCCACTTCTGTTTTTGTCTTCTTTTCTGTTACAACTTTAGAAGTGATTTCGTTGCCTTTACTGTCAACAATCTTTTCATATTTAGTAACATATTCTGGTTTGCTGATAACAGTACTTGTTGTAATATTCTTTGTCGTAATTTTATCAAGTCCGCCTGATAAATCGGTATATTTGGTGATTTTGAAATTCTTTTCAGCACCGTTATTCCAATATGTACCGCCCATCTTGTCATAAGAACCGTCATTCTTGAGCCAATGCATAAGCAATGGAAGCATTTCATTAAGGTCCCAAGCAAGTGTGTCAATACCGATGTATGAGCCATAATCAGCAGTTAAGTCATAGAGAAGACCATCATGTGTGAAGTTATAAAGCATATTGTTTTGCTTGGTTTCACCTGATTTAGCACTGAAGAATATCGGTTCAAGTACTTCATTTACAAGAACAACAACAAGCGGAAGAAGATTGAATATTGTTTCAACCGGTGATTCAATAAGGTTAGCCCAAATATTGTAAGTTGCTTTGACAAGGTCAATTTTTGTTGAAGCAAGTTCGTCAAGAGCACCGTTGATAATATTACCTATTGTTGAACTCGGATCGAGATATGTGGAAATAATAGAGTTAAGAACTATATTTGTAAGCTGTGTACCACCGTTACCACAAAGAGCTGCAAGTGCATTGTTGATAACAGACTGCTTTTGAGCGTCTGTAAGAGTTACACCTGTTGTATCAAGATGTTCTTTAACATAGTCATTGATAAACTTGCTAATATCCAAAGAACATTTGATTGAATTGTTATCATAAGTTAAGTCGTCAGACGCAGTGCTTATTTTTGAGCAAAAATAAGATGTAAGAGTTGACATATATGAATATTTAACCCATTCATTTAAATCTGCTTTTGAATAAGTATTGCCGGTATGCTTGTATGCATAAATACCGGTGTTAGGATCTGAATTTTCTGTATCTAAAAGAGTAGCATTTTGAATATAATCACTTGTTTTATTGCTTCTGTTGCTAATCCAGTTACCTGCAAACAAGTTGATAACCTTGTTACGCTGTTGTGCATCAGAGTTGTTATTCTTTCTGCTGTACATCTTCAAGAATGTAGCAAAATATTCAATAGTGGCTGTATCTCTGAGATTCTTAGGAAGAATGAAAGTTTTAGAACCGTCTGTATCATTAAACTTCATACTACCGTCAGCAAAATATCCGTTTATTGTTTCAGGGAAATTGTTATCTTGAGTAGCAACCAAGTTCAAAATTGAATACATCTGCTCAAGTTCATCATCTGTAAGGAAGAATTCATCTCCGTCTTGCCAGTAGAAGTTGAAGCCTGCAGGCATATCCTTATCAACTGCTTGATTTATATCTTCAAGTTTAAGTCCTTTAAAGTCAACCAATGCTCCCTTTAAAATATATTGAGCATAAGGAGCGTTTTGTCGTCCGCCGCCATTTACATCATCAACAAGTGAAGCGTATGATAATATGATATAAAGGCTTGTGATATAATCCTTTACAGATGACATTGATAATGCATCTGTGGATACACTATCTCTGGTGAGCATTTCGCTTACTGCAGTGTCAAGACTGTCGTATCCGAGAGCTTGAGCAAAGAATGGCTCAATCTGTGATAATAATCCGTCAACAGTTTTAAAAGTTTTAATACCGGTTGATTCAATGGTGTATGGGTCTCCGGTAGGAGATGTAACTTTTGGGTTCCATTGGTCATTAAAGAAATCTGAATCAGCAGAGAGTTTGAAATCTGCACCGCCGTCAACAGCAAGTCTAATGTAAGGCATGGTTCTTGCTAAGTTACCGCCAAACATATTTGTGAAAGTATCTGTTTGAGGTGAATATGCATAGTAAATACAATCAGCAACATCAGAGGCATTAAGATCAATACCAAAAACTTTATAGTAGTTGTTTAAGTAACTACATACTTCATTTACGGTTTTCTGCTGAGCTTCTGTGAGTGTGTAGGTTGCGGATTTAAGCTGTGAAAGGCTTGCCATCATAGATGTTTCGCCTATTCTTACATGTCCGCCGTCACCGTTGAAGTCCAACATATCTGTGATTGAAGAAAGTTCAACAGGTTTGATTTTACCATCTGCAACTTGATCGTCATATTGCTGTGCAATTGCAGGCAAAATATTATCAACAGCATCGGAAATATCAAAGTTAGTAGAAGTATTTGAATCTACTAATGTTGTTAAATACCACAAACCTTTGGTGTTGTATTTAATGTTAACATAGTGCTTGTGCTGACCTGTTGAGTCAACAGTGATTTTTTTGATTGCTTTACCATCAAGGTTGCGATCGCCTGCACCATAAAGAATATCTTCAAGTGCTTTCTTTGTTTCTTTGTTTGCAGAAATGTTGCTTACACCGTCATAAATGAGCTTATGGCACATACCTGCAAGCTGGAAGAAATTGATGTCGTCACTGAAATTGTTGAGGTAGTCATAATTGCTTACATTTGATGATGATTCACCAATAATGTCTGTGACAAATTCCGATTGGCTTGTAGATACAGCCATTTTGCCGACAGCATTGATAAGCGTAGGCTGAAGTGCCTGCAACATCTCAGGAAGAGTCGTATTCTCCTTAATTGATTCTTTCTGGTCTTTAGTCAACTTGTCTGAAGTTGTACCAAGACTGATTGCCCCTTTGTTATAGACTACTTTTGAAATTGCGTCTATACCCATGAGAAGGGACGGAAGCTCATCTGCCAAACCGTTGACGGTTTTATATGCGGATGAAGCATTAACGCTGGAAGTGTTCCACAATGGGTTGTCATTACTGTTTTTTGCAAATGCAGTAAATCCAACCGAACAAGTGGTCACGACCATTACCACAGCTAAGAAAAAGCTGAGTATTTTTTTGCTCGTTCTCATATAAATTTTCTCTCCTTTACAATATGATTTACGAACTTTGTCGTATGGTAACGCATTTTGGATTATGCGCCGAGCAGTATTTGTTTATTACACAGTTTCTACACAAAAACTGCTTTTTAGGCGCAGGATATCCACACGCGTATTAACAAATACAATATATTTATATCAAATAAAATCTAATAAGTCAATAATTTTATAACATATTTTGAATTTATTGTGAATTTTAACATATTTTGCGTTTTGAATTTGACAACGGAGTGCTTGTAAATGGACTTAATCGGAAATTATGTCTAACAAGCGTCGATTTTATTAAGAACAACTGAAAAACGGATAAAACAGAGAAAAAGTGCATTAAAAATTTTGCAAAATGTAAAGCTTCAGCCCTTTACAAATGTAAAAATTGTGTAAAGTATTGTCGCTTTACTCACCGTGAAAAGCTTATTTTTCTCCTTAAAACTATTAACAAATTGTAAAATTTTCGTAAACTAATTGTGCATAGTGACAAAAAAATGAGGTCGTTTTTGGCTAAAGTTACAAAAATGAGGATTGTAAGTTTAATTTATTGACTTTCGGGTGGCTGTATGTAATAATTATAATGTGTTTAAAGCACATATTGCGCCAATTTAATGCTGTGGCTTGTAATGAGCCTTCATTCTAATTCAGATTGCCTGATGGTCAGAGATTGCGACGGGCATTACGCACAATATGTTAACACTTCACTTTAAATTTTTTAAAATTTTACGGAGGTAAAAAATGAAAACGAAAGCAAAAAAGTTTTCCCATAAGCTGCTTGCGTTGTTTATGGCTGTTCTTATGGCTGCTTCTTGTTTAACATGTGCATTTTCAGCTCACGCTGCACCTGTTAGTTCAGAAAAGCAGTATACAGATGACGCGTTAGAATATAACGACCTTGCTTGGAATATTCTTTCTGACGAACAAGCCGCAACAGCATTGCTTGACTATGCGGACCTTATGCTTCCTACAGTTGCTCCAACAGTTTACAACCTTCTTGCAAATCTCCCATCCAGCGTTACAGCTTATATGACATGGGATGCCGCTCAAAAGCATCTTAATATCAACGCGTTTGGTATTATTAAATATACCTTAACAGTTAAGCTTGACAGCGTTGATGATGTAATGCTTACACTTGAGAGTGTTGCAGGTCTTCTTTCTAAGTATGGTAGTTATGTTGGTGACGCAGGTAACATTCAGCTTAAATCATTAGCTTCAAGTGATGCCAGCAAGAATTTCTGGCATGTTACAAGAGAAAACTATTCATCAACTGAGATTGTTAAGAGAGCTCTTGCTCTTCTTCAAATCAACTCAGCTGACTATGCCGGTAAGGATGTACTCGGTCAGGTATTAAGAGGTGATTTCAACCTCGGTGTTCTTAAGAGTGCGGTTAATATCTACAAGCTTCTTGCAGGTCCATTAGGCTTCAGTGATGAAAGTTATGCTAAAAACCTTGTTTATAACATTGTTCAGCAGCTTATTTTCAACTATACTAAATGGTATACACAGGATGAAATCAATGATTTCAAGAGTGGCAAAACTCAATGGGTATATGATGACCAGCTTTTCGATAAGCTCTCTACCGAGCTTCTTCAGAAGATAAGCGTTCTCGTTACATATAACCAAGAATATAATGAAAAGAACGAAGATGGCTCACTCAAACCTATCCAGGATACATCAGCTACTCGTTATCTTGAAATCAAGGCTGAAATGAATAAGTCAGGCTCGGATTATGCAGCAGCAGCTGCTAAACTCGGTTATGACCCTAACCTTGTATATTCAAGCGAATTTAAAGATGATGACGGCAATCCGCTTAATGTTCTTCTTTTTGCTTATGGACATCCGGATGCAAACGGTTATGCAACAGAGCAAACAACAAAGCTTACATTTAAGCCAACCGATTCTCTTTTCAAATTAGGTTATACAGCACTTGATCTTGCTTGGGATACAGTTCTCAAGGGTACAGTCAAGCTTCTCCATGTAAACACCCAGGGTGACAGAAATCTTGATAATGCATACTATTATTATTTCGACAAAAAGGGTGAATGGAATTCAAGCGATATTGCTTCTAACTATACTCAGGCAAAGATTAACGAATGGGCTGAAGCTAATTACGAAGCTTATGGCGATAAATCAGCAGATGACTTTATTGCAAAAGCTAAGGAACAGCTTTCATTTGACCGTGCAGCTGCTGAAACATCAACAGGCAAGTGGTCAGATATTGATGAAACAAAGCTCTTTGCTAAGTTAAGATACAGCCCTCTTGCTGACTACGGTTTCAATATGCAAACAGGTCCTATCAACCTTTACTTTGCACAAACCGGAACAAAGAATATTGACGATTTCTTTAAAAATGAATATTCAAATTACGGTTCAATGGTAGCAGGCTTTAACGATGCACTTGTTGCAGCAGTTAATGATTTGTTCCCACAAAGAGATAACATTATCGGCAATCGTCCGGAAATGGCAAAATCTCAAACAACAAAGGCAGACGGTATTGAATCAATCAATGATGCAACAATCAAGAAAATCACTTCAACACTCGTTAACAATGCACTTAAGATGGTTCAGTACACAGCAGATGCTACTGACGCTAACATCCTCAAGGCATTCTATGATGCTAACGGTACTGATGCTGTTCTTTCAGAAGCAAATCTTGAATCAGCAATGGTTCCTATGCTTGTTGCTTGTATCGGCCAGGTTAACCTTGGTGCAGGCAAACTTCAAGATATTATCCACCCAGCAGAATGGGATGGTTGTAAGGATGCAGAAGCAGTTGCTTATGTATGCCTTAAAGAATACTTATCATATGTACTTCCTAATAAGGATTATTCATCACTTGTAAATGTAGCCAATGACGGTACAATCAACGCAACACTTGAAGGTACAATTCTTCCTATGGCTCGTGATGCAGTTGCATATGTACTTGAAGGATATGTTCCTGTAACATACAAAGGCAAAACTTGGAAGACAGAAAACGAAGATGTTAATTCAAGTGCTACAATTTTTGACCTCTTGAATTCAGTAATTCTTTACTACGGTGGAGATTACTCAATGAAGAAGTCAACTAACTCAGGTGAAAGAGCAATGGGTGTTGCAGCTCTTCTCGGTATTTGCGATGAAAACGGTAACAGTGCTCTTACAAATAACCTTTGGGAAAACATTGATAAAATTGCTAACAAGTTCTTCCCTGTTCTTGGTACACTCCAAGGCAAAGAATACGGTAAGTTCGATTCACATGACCTTATCTGGAACGATGTAGTTCTTTCAGTTCTTAATATTGCAGATAAGAAAGACAGCGGTTTCTGTGGCGTATCTAATTTCGTTTACAAACTTATCACAATCGTATCTGCTGAACCGATTCAGTCAAAAGGTTTTGTAAATACTGTTTATGATTTGCTTGCTGACCTTATCAACGGTCTCCTCGGTAAGCGTTATTCTAAACAGCCGCAGAATTTCACAACCATAATTCCTAAGTCAAACGGTGACAACAAGCCATTTGATGATTTACTTCAGGTTAAAACTCTTGCAGGTACCGGCGGTACTGACCTCGGTGCAATCCAAAAGGCTATTTGCAACTTTGTTGAATTCACCGGTTATGGTGCAGACAGCACCAAGGGTGATGCCGGCAAGTATGGCGATTCAGTAATGAGAGGTATTTTCTTTGCTCTTTCAGCAGTTAACTCTTTCGTTCCTGAAGCTATCACTCCAATCGGAACTCAGCAGCTTAAGACTGCTTCAGCAAGCTTTGCTACACCTTCTATGAAGACAACAGCAGGCGGCGATTGCAGCGATACAGTTTCATTTACAAATAACTGCACAGGTCTTAACCGTGCATATATCTCTAACGGACAGCTTGTTCAACTTTCTCGTTACTATTACAAGCTTAAGTCAGCAACTTATATTGGCAGTAACAACGAAAAAACTGATATTACATCTCAACTTAAATCAGGTCTTATTGCTCCTAACGAAACAATAGTAACACCTAAACTTCCTATTACTTTCGACTCAGCAGCAGGAGAATCTAATGTAGTTGAAGTTCAGTTTGTATACGACATCGTACTTAAAGATGGCACAGTTGTTGCAGCTGATAACAATGTTTCAGCTTATAAGTATATGACAACCGCAACAGGTTGGAAAGAAGCTATGTATAATAGTAACAAGCAGTTCCAGCATGATACAAATAAACCTGATCAAACAGTTGGTGTTGAGGGTGCTTATGTAAAATCAACATCTAAATTTAGTAATGATGGTACTCTTGTTGCTAACTATCCTGAATACATGGTACTTGATTCATCAAACCTTGCTGATATTTCTACATATTCAGTTAGATATAGAAGTAACAGAAATAAGATTTTGACCGGTTCAAAAGCAGTTGACGGTATCTACTTCTATGATGAAGATTCAAATTATCAGTCAAACACACTTGATGCAAATAATGTTGTAACAAAGTATGATAAAAATGCTGCTTATACAACAGTAAACATCACAAGTGAAAACGCTATCCCTGCTTGGGATAAGACAAACGGTAACCTTCTTAAGTATAATATGTATGACTACCGTGTTGAAACTACTCCTGGTTCAGGTGAATTCGGTGAATGGAACCGTAACGAGGTAACAGAAGCAACAGCAGGTAACAGCGATAAAATTACTTATTATAAGGGTTACACAAGCGATGAAATCGAAGCAGTTAAAGCTCAAACTAACCCTGATGGTACCACAGCTGCAAATATTAAGGCTATTCAGACAAGAACTCATGTAGTTTACACTCTTTCTGAAGCTATTGCTAAGAATATTATCGCAGGTTACCATGTTGGTGACGGTGATATTTACGAATCAGTTTATTTGCAGAACAATGGCGGTCAGATTAACTACGATAACCTCTTCAACATTGTTTCAATGGGTAACACCAAAGTTCCTGGTTTCTACATTGAAAGTGAGAAGAAGCAGATTCCAAATGCATCTGCTCTTGAAGTTCAACCGTTCCGTTATGATGGTGAAACCAACATTCAAGGCGGCGAATATCCGGTTGATATGTGTATCTACAATGGTTCTAAGTCAGCTTATGCTCACTTTACTATCCTTGTAGGTGATACCAGCCAGCTCAGCGGTATGAATACTGCTTATGATAATTTGGCATCACTTGTATCACAGTATAAGTCTTCAGACTTTACTAACTCAACTGTTTTCGAGCAAGCTAAGCAGGCTCTTCTTAATGTACTTTCTATTAAGTCATCTGCTATGACAGTTGCTTTTGCACAGAGCATTAACAATAAGACTCAGCTCACAGCAACAACTAAAGAAGTTACATCAAAGTTTGGCGATTTAGCTTATGTTCCTTATACAAAATCTGCTCCAACAGTAACATCTAAAGGAAAAGAATATACAATTCCAAAGGATGTTTTGGCTAACGCTTATGTTGGTGGCGAAGCTCTTGCTGACGGTTCAGGTAAAGTCGGCGGTGTTGCAGGCGTTTACTACTTCGATGCTGCAGGTACAATGCCAATCTATTCACCATTAGCTCTTTCTGATGATAATGGAAAGGTTCGTACAACAGACCAAGCCGGAATCAAAGTAATTAAGAATGCAGATGGTAAATACTATCTTGCTAACTCAGTTGTTTATGAAACAACTTGGGACAATGCTATTACCACAAATGGTAATCCTTGCCAGATGCCTACTAAAACTCAGGCAACTGACTCACAGGGTAATCTCCTTTACAACCAGGTTCAGTATGTATACCGTGATGCCGATGGCAAGAAGGTTAACTCAAATGAAGATTGGTCATGTAAGTTCCCTGTAACAGATTATACTATCGTTCCTAACGAAGTTAAGTCTGACGGTTCAATCGTTGATAACCGTGGTGCTGTTGCAAAGGCTGTTGATAGAATCAACTATGTAACAAGCATTATGAATGATACACTTAAGCCGGCTGCAGATAATGCATTCAAAAACATTTCTGTTGCAAGAACCGGTCTTAATGACACAAACTTTAACATCTTAACATTCTCTAAGATGACTGACATTGCCAGAAACATTGAAAAGAACTTTACTGTTGATCTTGAATATCATTATGATAAAGTTGTTTTAGGTGCAGATGGCAACCCGGTAATTGATGAAGCTACCGGAGAGGCTAAAACTGAAGATGCAGTTAAGAAGGAATTAGGCGTTTCTCCTGCAAGTGCAGCATCAACTGTACAAAACTGCATTGACAACGGAAAGTCTTATACTTATGTAACTCATTCATCACTTTCATCAGCAGCAGTAGCTGAATATACCAGACTCTTCAATATCTTCGCAAGCGCAGCTGTTGAGCGTGGTTACCAGGGTGCACAGCTTGAAAAAGAAATCAAGTGTGCATCAGGCAACATCTATTCAACTCTTACTGCTACTAAGGCTGTTTATGCTGAAGACGGTAAGACTGTAACAACTGAAGCTTCAGTTTCAAAGACAACAGGCGCAAACGCTCCTCGCTTTGGTAAGTGGGATGCTGAAGGTAAGCTTGTAAACGATGGTTCTTACTCTGCAGAATCATGGACCAGATATGTCAGAGCTCTTGCAGCAGCAGTTGCTCTTGCACAGTATGGTCACGGCGATTATGCTCATAAGGATCCAGCTAATTTTGTTCTTTCTGATAAGAAGGGCTACGATGCTTCACTTACAAATATCTACACTGTTGATACAGAACTTCAGGCTGCAGAGATTGCTCTTGCTCCTGCTGAAACTACAAACAACACTGTAACAGTTAATGCTGTTGAAGGTGCTACTGTAACAATCAATGGCGCTGCTTACACAGCTCCTGTTTCAGTAGAAACCGGCTCAACAATCACAATTGATGTTAAGGCAGCTGAAGGTTACCAAGTTGTTAATGAACTTACAATCAACGGTGAAAAGGTAACAGTTAATGCATTCCCTTATGAATATAAGGTTGATGGCGATGTAACAATTGCTCCTTCAGTTAAGCAGGCAGCAGCTGATACAATCACTGTAAGCGGTAAGGTTCTTATTGCAACAAATGTTGACGGTACTGAATCATCAACAGGTGTTGCAGGAATTGATGTTATCGCAAACGGCGAAGTAGTTGCTACTTCGGCAGCTGACGGTTCATTCACTGCTACTGTTCCAGTTGGTACAACATCACTTACTGTTCATAGACAAAATGTAACTATCGACAGAACTGTAACACTCACCGGTACAAAAGATATTTCAAATGTTGAAATTCCTGTATGTATTTGTGATTACAACGGTGATGGTGTTATTGATGGCTTGGATAAGCTTACATTCTACACTGCATTTTCCGGCGGTTCAAACGCTTATGATCTCTACTGTGACTATAATAAGGATAATGCAATTGACGGCTTAGATAAGCTTACATTCTTTACCTTCTATGGTAAGACAGTTGAGTACGCAGCACGTGCTCTCGACTAATTAAATTAAATCATATCAGGGGTAGCAATACCCCTGATATGTAACCGTTTATTATAATGGTTACTTTATTTATAAATTCGATATGATCGGGTAATCCCCGTTTATATACCGGCCCTGTTTTTAGGGTTGGGAGGTTAAAGGCGATTGCGTTTAGTCACTGTTTATCCCTGATATTACAATATCATTTCTTCAAAGCTTGCTTTTACGCTTTTGCGTTTTTATAACCGAGGTTTGATTTGGTGTTGTATGCGCTCTCGTCTCTCCCTAAATTTTATTTACTTGGCAAGGAGGTAACACCTATGCAAAATGCATTTGTTAAAAAGAGAATAGGTGCTGTAATTGGTACACTTACTTTCTTGGTGCTTATTGCACTTTTCGTGTGCCTTCCTAATACTTCATACGGTGCAACTATTGGCAGTGAAAAGCCAAATATTTATTGCACTTATACAGACTCTGACGGAAAACAATATGACGGTGATGAATTGCCTGCCGGTACTTACGATGTAAACTTCTATTTAGAAGGTGTTTCCGAGTTATCGGTTGTGCAGGTAACTGCAAAGTACAGTGCAGATGCTACTGTTGACACAGCGGCACAGTCGCTTCTTTCAGATGAAGTTACCGGCATTTCGTCAATGGGAACTATTACACAAAATTCAAATTTGGTGTTTGGCTTTGTTTCTGATTCTGACTCTTGTTCAGCAATCAATAGTGATGGCACATTGCTTGCAACTTTTTCAGTTGCTTTTGCTAATAAATGTGATGCATCAAATGTAATTTCAGTTTCAACCAGCCCGAATAAGACTTTTGTTTTAACAGATTATAATGATGGGCTTAAGGATGAGTATGCACTCGTTAACCAAGCCGATGATTATGACGGTTCTTTATATCTTATGACCTGTGATGTTTCACCGAAAGGTCCGGGTTGTGATATAACAGGTAAGATTACTATTGCTACTTCCCTTGATGGAGGTGCAAGTGATACCGGTATTAGCGGTATAAATCTTACGGTTAAAACTGCAGATGATTCAACCGTTGCAACTGCAGTTACAGATTCAAACGGTGATTATACACTTGCCGATATTCCGGCAGGTGAGTACAAAATGTTAATAAGTGGTGAAACCACTATTGACAGAACGGTTACATTAGTAGTTTCCGAATCAAAGGATGTTTCATCGGTAAGCATTGCAATATGCGACTATAACCACGATGGCAGTATTGATGGCTTGGATAAGCTTTCGTTTTATGAAGCTTTTTCCGGTGGTGCAGAAGATTATAATCTTTACTGCGACTTTAACAAAGATAATGCAATTGATGGTTTAGATAAGCTTACATTTTTTACATTCTTTGGTAATGAAGTTAAATACGCTGATGTAACTTTGAATTAAATAGGGGGAAAGAAAATGAATAAAACTTTCAAAAAGGCAATTGCTGTCATTTTGTCAGTTCTTATGGTTGTTTTATCAGTACCTTTCACAGCACTTGCAGCACCTGGCGATTATGAACCAAATTTGAAAATGTATTTTGGTACATTCGTAGAGGATAATGCAACTAATTATACTGATTATTCAACCTGTGGCACAGGCTCAGAAAAGTTTGGCTCTTATGCTTCACTTTATGGCGCACCTGTAGATTATAATTATACAGTTGTTAATGGTAACACTACTTCCGGTACACTTACTATTAGCAAGGATAAGGCAAATACATTTAATTCAGCAATCGAAAATTATTTTCCTACACTCGAAAATGATGTTCAGCTCGGTGTAGGTGATTATTTCACAATGACAGTTGCTGTTGAAAACATCAAAGTTCTTTCATCAATCTTGGCACAAGTTCAGTTCAGTGATTCTATTGAACCTGCCGGTATTTATTCTTATAAATCAGGCAGAAAGAACGTTTATAAGCTTGGTACTGAAACTGAAAGAGCAGCTGCTAAGGGTACTTGGGAAAAAGGTAAAGGTGGTTTATCTTACCTTCCTTTATATTCACTTTGTGAAGAAGGCGTAAGCAAATCTTCATTCACAACAGATGGTTCAAACTCTTCACAGATTATTGCTAATTCAGAAGATGGCAAGTACAATGTACTTGATTATAGCTGGTCTTGGCCAAATGTTGATACCACTTCAGTTGCAGATCCTGACGGTTTATTTGTAGACCCTACAACAGGTGAAGCATCAGGTTATACTTATACAAATGCAATTCCTGTTGCTACATTCGTATTTAAAATCGTAACAAACGATCCTATCCAGTTCCACATTTATAATCCTACAAATGTAAAGAGCTTTTCATATGTAGGTCCAAACAGTGATGGTACTATGATTCCTAAACTTACAACATATGCTAAAAATGCTTGGGATACAAAAACAAATACTAACACAGGTGATACTGAATGGCCTGGTTCAAAAAAGTCAACTTTCATGGGCTTCAATGAATTTAGAGAAGCTCCTAAGCCATCAACTCACACAATCACATTTACACCTTATGGTGGTGAACCTACCACTCAAAATGTAAATGATGGCGAAATGCCAAAAATTCCTGCTAACACAGCAACAACAGCTCCGACACCGGTTGATTCAAATCATCATTCAGTAACAAGTTACAAGTGGACACCTGAAGTTGTAGCTGCAACAGCTGACGCTGCTTATACTGAAGAAGCAGTAGTAGCAAAATCTGAATGTCCATTCACAGTAACTGACCATAAGGACGCTACTTATAAAGAAGCAGGTTATGATGTTTACACATGTCCTGATTGTGGCAATACTTATACAAAACCAATTGATAAGCTTGTATGTGACCACGCTGATACAAAGATTGTAAACGCTACTAAACCTACAATCAACAATCCTGGTAACACAGGTGACACAGTATGTAATGTTTGCGGCGAAACAATCGCAACAGGTACTGAAATTGCTCAGCTTAACGGTGAAGCTTACAGAGCTGCACTCAAGGCTGCAAAGGATGCTGACGCTTCTAAGTATACAGCAGATTCTTATGCTAAGGTAACAGAAGCACTTGCTAAATATGATGAAGCAACAGTTGGTGCTTACACATCACAGGAAGATGTAGACGCTGCAAGAGATGCTCTTAAAGCTGCAGTTGACGGTCTTGTAGCTAATCCTACAACTGAAACTTATACTTATAACTTCATTGACGGTACATCTAAACCTCTCACTGTTAATAAGGGCGAAACACCTGAAAACTTTGCTAACACTCCTGCTAAGGTTACCGATAATAAGAACGGTACTCATACAACAACAACTTATACATGGTCACAGGATGGTTTTGTATTTACTGAAGTTGGTAGCGACAAAGTAGATGATTGTACTCTTAAGTACGAAACCGTTACTCAGCCTACAATTAAGGTAGAAGGTTCTAAGACAGCTACTTGCCCTGATTGTGGTTATGTATCAACACTTCCGATTGATAAGCTTAACGGTACAGAATACTATAATGCGCTTGATGCTGCACAGAATGTAAAAGCTGATGATTTCACAGCAGCTTCTTACGCAAAGGTAGCAGAAGCTCTTAAGGCTAATGCTCAGGCTACAGTTGAAGCTTACACAACACAGGAAGATGTAGACGCTGCAACAGCTGCTCTTAAAGATGCAGTTGCTAAGCTTGATGCAGGTGTAGTTGTAACAGTTGCTTCAACAAAACTTGGCACAACAACTCTTAACGGTGCTGATGCTACAAACGGTGCTAACGCAAGACTTGCAGTTGGTGACGATGTAGTTCTTACTGCTAAAGCTAATAACGAAACAGGCGAATTCGTAGGTTGGAAAGTTGGTAACAAGATTGTTTCTGACGAAGCAACATTTAAAACAGCTGCAACAGCTGACATCACTTACGAACCTGTATTTGCTGAAAAGGCTGACACTTCATTTACAGTAGTATTTGTAGACCCATACGGCAATGTAATTGATACTCAAACTGTTGATAGCGCAGCTAATATTACAGTTCCTACTGAACCTGTATTCCCTGGTTACACATTCACAGGTTGGTCAATGACTGAAGAACAAATCAGCAAACTCACAGACGGTGCTACAATCTACGCTCAGTACAAGAAGGACGATGTTGCTAAGTATACAGTAACTGCTAACGATGGTGCTACAATCACTGTTAACGGTGCTGAAGTAGCTAGCCCGGCTCAAGTTGCTTATGATACTAAGGTTAGCGTTCATAAGGACGGTGCTGAAGCTTGGAAGTTAAATGACGGTACAGTAGTTGGTTATGGCGATACTTACACATTCTTCTGCGGTTCTGATATTGAACTTACACCTGTAATGACTGCAGTTCAGCAGAAAACAACAGTTAAGATTCTTTCTGCAACACCAATTGAGGGTACAGTTAAGGTTTCATTCTTGGCAACTCGCAATGTTGCTCCTGGCGAAACAGTAGTTAAGCAGGGCTTTGTATATGGTAAGAATTTAGCTGATTCTGAACTCACACTTGATAATGTTGGCAATAAGGGTGCAGACGCTAATGCAGGCACTGTAAAGATTCTTTACAACAAGAATTCAGCAGAGCAGATTGCTCTTGACTATGGTCTTTCAAAGAAAGATGGTAAGATTTCTGCAGTAGCATTTGTTATTACAAAGACTGCTGATGGCACATTAAAGCCAACTATGTCTAACATTGAATCTTACACTTATTGATAACAAATTATAATTTATTGATGCTTTTGCCTCTGCCTAATCGGCAGGGGTAAGGCACCGGTAAATTTGGGAGGAAAACCAATGAAAGAGCTTTACACAAAGCCAATGTCACAGATTGATGAGTTCAAGACTTATGATGAGGTTTTAACAGCATCTTATACTGGTGGAAATACCGGTATTGACCATGGTACTGATTTAGACTAAAATCTTGACATTGAAATAAAGCTTTAGGAGACGGTAGAAATACCGTCTCTTTTTGCTTTTTATAAACTAATAAAATAAAGGTGTAAGCACCATAAGATTTTGGTTGACATAAAACAAAGCCATCGGTTAAAAACCGATGGCTTTTATACTGTCAATAAACTGATTTAAAAGTAATACAAAATCTGACGCACTGCTGTACGACAGATTTTGAGAGGCGGAGCAAAATTCTCGCCCATAAACAAAAAGGAAATAATTAAAACAGGGCTCTTATAAGAAACAAAGATACTACAAAACAGTTCCCCGAACTGTTTTTCCCAAATTCTTTGCTCTCGTTGTTCGCAGAATTTGGAGTATCTTGTCACAGGTTCGAGCATTACATCTAATTACATAAAAATAAAAAGGATACCTTGTAGGTATCCTTTTTATTTTGGTGGGAACAACAGGGCTCGAACCTGTGACCCTCTGCTTGTAAGGCAGATGCTCTCCCAGCTGAGCTATGCTCCCGTCAGCGATATTGATTATATAACAAGTAGAGCAGAATGTCAAGAGTTAATTTTAGAAAAAAGTTCTTTTATTCTGTCAATTTCATTATTTAAGTATAAATAGCCGAATAACGCTTCTACTCCGGTGGCGCAGTGGTACTCACCGTCAGTTGCACTTTTTGGGGAATGGCCCACTTTAGCATTGCGCCCGCGCTTGAAAATCGCAAGTTCATCTTCGGTTAAATCATCCTTGATTTTTTCAAAAGCAACGGTTTGTGCTTTTGCCGAAACATACTTTACACTTTCCTTGTGCAAATCATTTACGGGGCGATTTGCATCAAGCACAAGTGTTTCACGCACAAGTATTTCATAAATGCAATCGCCTATAAATGCCAAATTAAGCGGGCTTAATTGCTTTGCATTAACATCTTTGTCTACAAATCTCATATTTATTAAGGCACATATTCAAACTCTATGTCATAGAGTGAAACAATGTCACCCTCCTCAATTCCTTTTTCTCGAAGCGCATTGAAAATTCCGCTCTTTTCTAATACTCGTTGCATATATTGCAGTGCTTCGTAATCTTCAATATCAATCCCTTTGAGAACTTTTGGAAACCAACTTGCTTCCACAAGAAAGTAATGTTCATCAACTTGGGTGATTTTAAAGCCTTTATCATCTTTAACCAATGCTTCAAACGGAATTTCTTCAACTTCATATTCTTTAATAGGAGGCAAGGTCTGCAACTTGTTCCAAACCGCATTCATAAGCTCCTTTGTGCCTTCCATGATTGGCGCACAGATAGAATAATAGTCATATCCCTTATCTTCAACATATTTTTTAAATCTTTCGATTTGTTCAGGCTCAGCCATATCAATTTTATTTCCGGCAACTATTTGCGGCTGCTTTGCAAGTTCGGGGTTGAACTTTACAAGCTCCTCATTGATTTTTTCAAAATCTTCAATAGGGTCTCTGCCTTCGCTGCCGCTTACATCAACAATGTGTACAAGAAGCCTGCAACGCTCAACATGTCGCAAAAATTCATGCCCGAGTCCGATACCTTCGCTAGCACCTTCAATAAGCCCCGGAATATCCGCTATAACAAATGAGTTGCCCTCACCCATTGATACAACACCCAAGTTTGGCACAAGAGTTGTAAAGTGATAATCGCCGATTTTAGGCTTTGCCTGACTTACTACTGATATAAGGCTTGATTTGCCTACTGACGGATAACCTAAAAGTCCCACATCGGCAAGAAGCTTAAGCTCAAGCGAAACTTCCCATTCTTCACCCGGTACACCCGGCTTTGCAAATCGCGGTACTTGGCGGGTCGGAGTTGCAAAATGAATGTTTCCCCAGCCGCCCTTTCCGCCTTTAGCAGCTACAAATCTGTCAGTCTTACTCATATCAGCCATAACTGCGCCTGAATTTGCTTCGCGAATGATAGTACCCCTCGGCACTTTGATTTCAAGGTCGGGCGCTTTTTTACCGTATTGGCGTGAGCCGCGTCCGTTTTCACCGTTTTTGGCTACATATTTTCTTTTATATCTGAAATCGGCAAGGGTTGCAAGGTTGTCATCAACTACAAATACAACATCTCCGCCTTTTCCTCCGTCACCGCCGTCAGGTCCGCCGGCAGCCACATATTTTTCCCTGTGAAATGCTACTGCGCCTGCACCGCCGTCACCGGCTTTTATCTTAATTTTAGCAATATCTACAAACATATATAACATCCTTTGTTTTTACTAATATGAATTTTAACAAATTTTAATTGAAATTGCAACCAAAAGGCATAAATATAATTCATCTGTGACCCAATTATAAACAGTTCGTTAAATAAATAACAATAACACTTGCATAAATACACTTGTTTTTGTATAAAGTGTAAAAAATACAATTTTATCTTGATTTATGAGGACAAACAGTATAAAATAAAGAATGCATAAAAGCAATAAAACTTTAAATTATATTCGGAGGTAAATTCCAATGGTAAAAGTTGCTATTAATGGTTTCGGCCGTATCGGTCGTCTTGCTTTCCGCCAGATGTTTGGTGCAGAAGGCTACGAAGTAGTTGCTATCAACGATCTTACAAGTGCAAAGATGCTTGCTCATCTTCTTAAGTATGACTCATCACAGGGTAACTATGTTGCTCAGGGTCACACTGTTGACTTCCACGAAGGTGAAGGCGAAGATAACTACATTGTAGTTGACGGTAAGAAAATTGTTATTTACAAAATGCCTAACGCTGCTGACCTTCCTTGGGGCAAACTTGGTGTTGACGTTGTTCTTGAATGTACAGGTTTCTATACATCAAAAGAAAAGGCTTCTGCTCATATTCAGGCAGGTGCTCGTAAGGTTGTTATTTCAGCTCCGGCAGGTAACGATCTTCCAACAATCGTTTACAATGTAAACCATGACACACTTACAGCTGAAGATACAGTTATTTCTGCTGCATCTTGCACAACTAACTGCCTTGCTCCTATGGCTAAGGCTCTTAACGATTTCGCTCCTATCCAGAGTGGTATCATGTGCACAATCCACGCTTACACAGGCGATCAGATGATTCTTGATGGTCCTCAGAGAAAGGGTGACCTTCGCCGTGCTCGTGCAGGTGCTGTTAACATTGTTCCTAACACAACAGGTGCTGCAAAGGCTATCGGTCTTGTAATTCCTGAACTTAACGGTAAGCTTATCGGTTCTGCTCAGAGAGTTCCTACTCCAACAGGTTCAACAACAATCCTTACAGCAGTTATTAAGACTGACAAGGAAGTTACAGTTGATGCTATCAACGCAGCTATGAAGGCTGAAGCAACAGAATCATTCGGTTACAATGAAGACCTTATCGTTTCTTCAGATATCGTTGGTATGAGATATGGTTCACTCTTTGATTCAACTCAGACAATGGTTCTTAAAGTAGCTGATGACACATATGAAGTTCAGGTTGTTTCTTGGTATGATAACGAAAACTCATACACATCACAGATGGTTAGAACAATCAAGTACTTCTCAGAACTTGGCTAATCTTAAAAGCAATTTATTAAAGAGCTTTCCTTATGGGAAGCTCTTTTTCTTTTGTCATATAAATTGACAATGTTTATAATAAGTATTATAATATCTTTATCTCGTTATAAATATAGTACAATTTGAATTTAGGAGTATTTATGAAGAAAAGAATTTTAATGAGAGCGAGTGTTTCGCCATTCGCTGTTCACAAACCTATTGATGTTATCTGCCAAAAAGTAATCGGTAACAATACAGGCAATCTTCTTTTTGCATACAGTATGACAAGAACACTTTATACCGAAGATGTTGAAATTGACTTCCTTGCTGATAAGGAAGTAGCACACGGTAAAGTTCAGGCTGAATATATAAACGAAAATTACGATTATCTTGTTCTTCCTATGGCAAACTCATTCAGAAAGCAGTTTATGCAGTGTATGGGAATGTGGACAAGTATTATTGAAAAATTAACTATTCCGGTGGTTGTAACAGGTATCGGCATTCAAATGCCTTATGAGCCTGATGTTACAGAGGAGCATATATACGATGAATGTGCAAAGAAGTTTATTACCGCGGTGCTTAATCACTCTGCAAGCGTAGGTGTAAGGGGTGCAATAACCGAAAGTTATTTAAAGCATTTAGGCTTTGGCAGTAATGAAATTGATGTAACGGGTTGCCCATCATTTGCTATGTTTGGCCCGGGTTTAACCGTTAGGGATAAAAAGCCGCTTACTAATGAAAGTGCGGTTTGCGTTACAGGTTCTGTGGCAAATCCGGTAAACTTTAAAGAGTTTATGATTAAAAACAGGGAGTTGCTTCCTAATTATTATTTTATGCCGCAATTTGTGGATGATTTGAGATTGATGTATCTCGGCATACCGCTTCCTATAACTAATGATTCGCAAGTGCTTTACCCTCATTTAATAAATGACGAAGTTTTTGTTAACGATAGGGCGAGATTCTTTATCAATTTTCCAAGTATTCTTGAATTCAATAAAAATATTGATTTTAACTATGGCACACGAATTCATGGTGCGGTAGGAAGTATCCTTTCCGGTGTACCGAGCTTCTTGTTTCCAACCGATGCAAGAATCAGGGAGCTTGCGGAATATCACAATGTTCCTAATATGCCGGCAAGCGAAGTTGATGAAAATACAGATATTTTTGATATATATGAAAAAACAGATTTTTCACAGGTGAATGACGGCCACGAACAACGCTTTTGGCATTTTGTTGATTTCCTTAATGCTAACGGTTTGCCGCATATTTATCAAGATAAAAACAGAACAGTCGTTCCTTTTGATGAAAAGATTAAAAATATTGAGTTTGAAGGCCCTATTCATTCTCTTACAACCTGCCCTCCAAATGAAATGATAGAGCGAATCGCATTTGGTAATGAGCTTCTTATGAAAGAGCAGAAAAAGGCAGTTGATACTCTTAATGAAGATAAAAAGGAATTAAAAGCTGAAATCAAAGGCTTAAAATCAGAACAGAGAAAACTGAATAAAAGGCTTAATTGGTACGATAATTCATCAGCAGCAAGAATTGCGGCATCAAGAGTTAAGCACAAAATTGTTAAATAAAAGAAGTTGGCACGCTACTTTGTGCCAACTTCTTTCTTTATGTAGTTACAGTAAAGTTTAATAATATCAATATCTGTTTTATCATATACCATTCGTGCGCCGACGGTATCTTCTATTTCATTAAATATCAAATGCCCATTGTCAAACAGAAAATCAATTCCTATATAATCACTTTTTATTAGTGACAGCACTTTTTTTACAAGTGCGATTTCATCGTGATTTAATTCATACGGTGTGGCTTTTCCGCCAAGGCAAAAATTAGAGCGAAAATCGGTATCGCTTTCACGCAATATGGCTGCAATGATTTTTCCGCCTATTGCCCAAACACGCAAATCTTTGCCGAGTGTGGCACAAGGCTTTTGGTAAACAAAACCGGGTTCAAATTTTTCTTTTTTATTTATCATTGTTACATTTTGCCCGCCGTGTCCGTCAATCGGCTTTTTTACAGCAGGAATTTCGCTGTAATTTATCGGCAAAATTTCAATACCGTTTTTATACATAAATTCATAGCAAAGCTGTTTGTTGTTAGCAAGCATAGATAGGCTTGATGGGTTAAAAACACGAATTCCTTTTTGCTCAAATTTTTGCGCAATTATGTAATTGTTGGTTCTGTTTATCACAAAATCGGCTTTTCCGTCATAATTTTCATCCACAAGCTTTATATCAAGATTTTCTTTGAATTTGTTAATTGCAAATATATTTCGCTTTGCTTCTTTTTCACTGTAAATCAGTATTCCGCTCATAAGATTTTACCTTTAATTGTTTCAAAAATATATGGTGCAATGTCAATTTTTGTTGAATTCATAATGTTTATTATATGCGCATTTGAATTCACTTCGCACACGCTTCCGTCATCTAATATGTCAACTCCGCCAAAGGTTAAGCCAAGCGTGTTGCACGCTTTAATTGCAGTTTCAATTTCAGTTTTGCTTGGTGTGCAAGGCGTCATTGTGCCGCCGTTTGTAACATTTGAACGAAAATCATTTTTGTTTTCACGCCTTGCCGCACATATGTATTCTCCGCCGATAATTTCAATTCTTTTATCCGTTCCTTTGCTTTCTTTGATGAATTTTTGTAAAATAAAAGGCTTATCACTTATGTGGGAATATATATCATTTTCACTGTTGCATAAAAATACCTGTGCGCCGAAAGAACCGAAAGATTCTTTAAAAACAAGCGGTAAGCCAAGTATATCAATAGCTTTTTTTACAAATTCGCTCATATCCGATTTGAAGTAACATTTAGGTGATATTAGAGTTTTAGGTTGCGGTACGATTTTATCAAGCTCAATGTAAGTAAGCCCCTTATCATCGCATTTTTCAATTGCACTTGCACTGTTGAAAACCGGAATATTGCTTTTTTCAAGCCTTTTTGCAAGGTTAATATCCTTATCCCAAAAAAGTACAAAATCTGCATTTGCATTTTGTGTGGCAAGTTCCAAATTGGTTTTAATATCAAGATTTATGCTGCACTTTTTTGCCGCAGAAACAAGATGATTGTGTAAAGTGCTGTATTTTTCACCTTTTAAAAAGTGATTTACTAATAAAATTCCGTTCATTTTGTATCACCGTGATTTATTGTATCATTCTCTATTGCATTTTTCAATGTAATGGTATAAAATATTATATCTAAATTATAAATTACTGAAAGGTGATGTAAAGATGACAGAGTATAAGCTTAAATACGGTTGTAACCCAAATCAAAATCCTGCAAGAATTCATATGGACGGAAAAGAACTTCCTTTTGAAATTTTGAACGGTGCAGCAGGATATATCAATCTTCTCGATGCTTTTAATTCTTGGCAACTTGTAAGAGAACTTAAGGAAGCAACAGGATTGCCGAGTGCGGCTTCGTTCAAGCATGTTTCACCTGCCGGTGCAGCAGTTGCTCAGCCGCTTAGTGAAGTTGACCGCAAAGTGTGTATGGTGCCTGATGATTTAGAGTTATCTCCGATTGCGCAGGCTTATGTTCGTGCAAGGGGATGTGACAGAGTTTCTTCTTTCGGTGATTTTGTTGCATTAAGTGATGAATGTGACGCAAGTGTTGCAAAATTCCTTGTAAAAGAAGTAAGCGACGGTATTATTGCTCCGTCATATTCTGATGAAGCACTTGAAATTCTCAAGGCAAAGAGAAGAGAAAATTATCTTATTATTAAGATGAACCCTGATTATCAGCCTGAAGAAATGGAAACAAAGCAGGTTTTCGGCATTAAGTTTGAGCAAAAGAGAAATGATTCAAAGCTCACTATGGCACTCTTTGACGATATGCCTACAAAGATTAAGGATATACCGGAAATTGCAAAAATCGACCTTCTTATATCACTTATCACTCTTAAATATACTCAGTCAAATTCAGTTTGCTATGCATCGGGCGGGCAAACTATCGGTGTAGGCGCAGGCCAGCAAAGCCGTATTCACTGCACACGCCTTGCAGGCAATAAGGCTGATAATCTTTGGCTTCGCCATAATGAAAAGGTGCTTAATCTTCCGTTTATTGAAGGTCTTCGCAAATGTGAAGCTGATAATGCTATTGACCTTTATATTTCAGATGAATATGAAGATTTGCTTAAAGACGGAGTATGGCAAAGATACTTTACATCTTGCCCTGAACCTTTTACTGCTGATGAAAAGAAGGCTTGGCATGAAAAGATGACTGATGTTGCTCTCGGTTCTGACGCTTTCTTCCCGTTTGAAGATAATATTGAGCGTGCTGTTCGCTCCGGTGTTAAGTATATCGCTCAACCGGGCGGCTCTGTTCGTGACGGCGCTGTAATTGAATGTTGCGATAATTTCGGTATTGCAATGGCAATGACGGGAATTCGTCTTTTCCACCACTAATATAAATTCATATGCAGGGGGCGGCCGTTGGTCGCCCGTTTTGATAGGTAATATTTTAGGTGGCATTTATGAACATTTTAACTTGTCCTGTTTGCGGTGAAAAATTAAATATTGACGGTAAGGCTTTTAAATGTGCTAATAGCCACAGCTTTGATATTGCAAAGCAAGGGTATGTAAATCTTTTGCTTACAAATAAAAGCGGTGATAAAAAGGGCGACAGCAGGGAGTCGGCACATTCAAGAAGGGAATTTTTGCAAAAAGGCTATTACTCGTTTTTGCGTGATTATGTTACTTCAAAGCTTGGCGGTACAGTGCTTGATATTTGCTGCGGTGAGGGGTATTATGATGAATATCAGGGCGAACTTTATGGCTTTGATATAAGTCGTGAAATGGTGCGCCTTGCAGCTTCGGCAAGAAAGGAACATAATTATTTTGTTGCAAATCTTGCAAATATCCCTATTGAAGATAATTCGATTGATACAGCAATGCATCTTTTTGCCCCGTTTAATGAAAAAGAATTTTATCGTGTTTTGAAAAAAGGCGGGCGGCTTTTAAGCGTTATTCCGGGTGAAGATCATTTGATTGAACTTAAAAATATTCTTTATTCAACACCTTATAAGAATGACGAAAAAGCACCGCAAACCGAACTTTTAAAGCTGAAATCGAAAAATAAAATATCAGATAAATTTGATATTTCACAAAAGGATTTAAAAACATTGTTTTCAATGACGCCTTATTTTTACAGAACGAGTGAGGCTGATAAAGCAAAGCTTGATAATGTTGAAAATATCGAACTTACTGCTTCTTTTATTATTTTGGAATATGTGAAAGAGGGATGATTTTGGACTTACTGTGTGAAAAATGCTGGTATAATGAATATGACGAGGAAACGGACGAGTGTTTTTGCTCACTTGTGCTTGATGAGGATGAATATGTTCGCTTTTGCGAAGAGCAGAATAAAACCTGCCGCTATTTCAGACCGAGTGGTTCTGAATATGATATTGTACGCAAGCAAAACTAAATAGCCAATAAGATGAATAGTAACTATTCATCTTATTTTTTTGCTGTTGACAAATACGGTATAGGGGTATATAATAAAAATACCCTAATGGGGTATAAGGAGTAATATATGGATAATAAAAATGAATGCTGTTGCCATAAGACAAAGCAAAGAAATGAAGAAGAGCAAAAAGCACTTATCAATCGTTTAAACAGGATTGAGGGGCAAATAAGAGGTATAAAGCGTATGCTTGAAGAAGATGCCTATTGTACAGATATTATAACGCAGGTGTCTGCTGTTAATGCCGCGCTGAATTCTTTTAATAAAGAGCTTCTTTCCACGCATATTAAAACCTGTGTTACGGATGATATTAAAGCAGGGAAAAGTGAAACGGTTGACGACCTTTTAAAAACTCTTCAAAAACTTATGAAATGATTTTGAGGTGATGTATTGAAACAGTATAATGTAACGGGAATGAGCTGTGCGGCTTGCAGTGCCAGGGTTGAAAAGGCAGTAAGCGGTGTTGACGGAGTTGAAAACTGCGCAGTTAATTTACTGACTAATTCAATGGGGGTTGAGGGTACAGCAAGTGATGAAGCGATTATAGCTGCCGTTGAAAAAGCCGGATACGGTGCAAGTTTGAAAACAGGTGATAAAAAATCAAAAGCTATGCCTGATGATGAGCTTAAAGATACTCAAACACCGAAGATAAGAAATAGGCTTATTTGGTCTGTTATTTTTCTTGCACCGCTAATGTATATTTCAATGGGGCATATGATGTGGGGCTGGAAATTGCCTGCATTTATGCAAGATAATCATATCGCAATGGGGCTTGCACAGCTTCTTTTAACTGTTATAATTATGGTTATAAACCAGAAGTTTTTTATAAACGGATTTAAAGGTATAATTCACAGAAGTCCAAATATGGATACGCTTGTGGCACTCGGTGCGTCTGCTTCATTTGCTTACAGTACGGTTCAGCTTTTTTTGATGACATCTGCCCAGCTTGCAGGTGACAGTGAAAAAGTTATGAGCCTTATGCATGAATTCTATTTTGAATCATCTGCAATGATTTTAACTCTTATTACAGTCGGCAAAATGCTTGAATCGTATTCAAAAGGCAAAACCACCAACGCTCTAAAATCACTGATGAATTTAGCACCTAAAAATGCGACTGTAATCAGGGATGAAAAGGAAGTTGTTATCCCGGTTTCAGATGTAATGCTGAATGATATATTTGTAGTAAAACCGGGTGAAAGCGTACCGGTTGACGCGGTGATTATTGAGGGCGAAACCGCTGTTGACGAGTCGGCATTAACAGGTGAAAGTATTCCGGTTGATAAAGATGTGGGGGATAAAGTATCAGGCGCTACAATAAATCAATCAGGATATATTAAATGCCGTGCAACTGCCGTAGGCGAAGATACAACATTATCGCAAATTATAAAAATGGTTAGTGACGCTTCGGCAACAAAAGCACCGATTTCAAAAATTGCCGATAGGGTATCGGGTGTATTTGTTCCTTGCGTAATAGTAATTGCATTTATTGCATTTTGCGTTTGGCTTGCTGTTGGGCAAAGCTTCGGATATGCACTTGCACGCGCAATTTCAGTGCTTGTAATCAGCTGCCCATGTGCGCTCGGCCTTGCAACTCCCGTTGCAGTTATGGTTGGCAATGGCAAGGGTGCAAAATCAGGCATTTTGTTTAAAACTGCGGCATCACTTGAAGAAGCCGGCAGAATACAAATTGTGGCTCTTGATAAAACAGGCACAATCACAAAGGGCGAACCTAAAGTTACTGATATTATTCCTGCTAAAGCAGAAAAAAGCAAACTTTTAAGTTATGCATATTCACTTGAAAAGAAAAGTGAGCATCCGCTTGCAAAAGCAATTTGCGATTATGCGCAGGATGCTGAAGTTGACAGTTTTGAAACTGATGAATTTAAAGCACTTGCAGGTAACGGATTAGCTGCAAATGCAGGTGATAAAAAAATTATCGGCGGAAGCCTTAAATTTATCTCAAGCCAAATCAGTATTGATGATACAATTAGGGAAAAAGCAAGTTCGCTTTCAAAAGAGGGCAAAACACCGCTGTTTTTCGCCTGTGATGATGAACTTCTCGGCATAATAGCAGTTGCCGATGTTATTAAAGAGGAAAGCCCGAAAGCTATAAAAGAATTGCAAAATATGGGTATTCGTGTTGTAATGCTTACCGGCGATAATGAAAAAACAGCCAAGGCAATCGGTAAGCAGATTGGTGTTGATAATGTTATTTCCGATGTTTTGCCCGATGGAAAAGAGAATGTTATTAAGGAATTGATGTCATTCGGCAAGGTTGCAATGGTGGGCGACGGAATAAACGACGCACCGGCACTTACCCGTGCAAATGTGGGCATTGCTATCGGTGCAGGCACTGATGTTGCAATTGATGCCGCCGATGTTGTATTGATGAACAGCAAGCTTACCGATGTTTCATCTGCAATCAGATTAAGCAGAAAAACACTTGCAAATATTCACGAAAATTTGTTTTGGGCATTTATTTATAATGTTATCGGTATTCCGCTTGCAGCAGGTGTATGGATTCCGATATTTGGCTGGACACTTAATCCGATGTTCGGCGCATTGGCTATGAGCCTTTCAAGCTTTTGTGTTGTAACTAATGCGCTTAGGCTTAATCTTGTTAATGTTCATTCATCAAAGCACGATAAAAAGAAAAAAGCAGTCGACATTAAACTTAATATCACTGCTGATAATAATAAGGAGGAAAAAACTGTGATTAAAACTATTAAGGTAGAGGGTATGATGTGCCCGCATTGCGAGGCAGCTGTTAAAAAAGCACTTGAAGCAATTGACGGTGTAAAAGAAGCAACTGCAAGCCACGAAAAGTGCGAAGCAGTGGCAGAGCTTGAAAAAGATGTGGATTTATCCGTACTTGAAAAAGCTATAACAGACGCAGGATATAAAGTAATAAAATAAAAGTTAACGGCAGTAACGCAAAAGCGTTACTGCCATTTTTATAATTTGTTTTCTTCTTCGTATTCCTTTGAATATTCCACATTTTGAGTATCCGGTATAGGTACACCCATTTCGGTTTTTCTGTCAGGCTGTACAGTCGGATTTGATATGGAAGTCAAATATTTATTTGTCAAGTCATTGTCTTTGTTAAGGTTATATTTTTTCTTGTATTTGTCTTCTTTCATAAATTCACCCCTAAGGGTATTATTTACAAAAGTTCGCTGATTATTAAATTGGATACTAACATTCCCTCGGGCGTCAGTGCAATATTATTGCCCGTTTCTTTCATCAATCCCATTTTTATAAATGATGAAAAGTCCTTTTTAATAAATTTTTTGTCAATCCCTTTGTTAAGCCTTAATCCGAGCATTATCCTCTCTTCTTCATAATCGACTTCGCCCTCGCTTTTCAGCGACCAATCTGTATCATAATAAAATCTCTTGCCGCCCCAAAACGAATGTGCACTTTTGCCCAAGCCTAAATAATCATCCAATATCCAATATTTTGTATTGTGCCGGCTTTCAAATGACGGTTTTGAAAAATTGCTTATTTCATATTGATTAAAGCCGAGTGATTTTAGGGATGAAATTGTTTTTAAATACATTTCGCAAACAGTGTCTTCATTCGGCAGTGCAAGTCTTTCTTTAATATCGTAAAAGCGTGTGCCTTCTTCAATTTTCAACATATATGCACTTATGTGGCTTACATTCATTTTATCAATAAATTCAAATGTTTCTTCAAGTGAGGCAAGGCTTTGCTTCGGAGTGCCAAGCATAACATCAAGGCTGATATTGGTTATTCCGGCCGCCTTGGCGTCAAATACAGCTTTTTTAACTTCTGCCTGCCCCGCACTTCTGCCAAGGGCAAAGCGTTCTTCATTTCTTGCACTTTGCATACCTATGCTCACTCTGTTTATTCCGTATTCGGCATAGTTGTAAAAGTCTTTTTCAAGATTTTTTGATGGGTTGCATTCTATGGTGATTTCGGCATTTTTGTCAATATCAAAATGTTCTTTTACTGCCGATAATATCTTACCGATTAAGTTATAATCTAATATTGACGGAGTTCCGCCGCCAAAGTACACCGTATCAAATTCACCGGTGTAATCGCCCATAGTTTTGATTAACTCATCTGTGTATTTCTCCGCAAGGCTTTCATCATATTTTACAGAGTAAAAATCACAATAAGGGCATTTTGATTTGCAAAAGGGAATGTGTATATAAAGTCCTGCTTTGTTTTTCATAATTCATTCCACCTAAAAAACAACCCGATAGCTTAACTATCGGGTGTTATTTATATTTTATTCGTCAGCTTCGGTTGAAAGAAGAACACGGTCATTATCGAATTCTTCACCGCCGGAAGTGATTTTGAATTTAGCAAGCAAGTCTGCTGTTGTAAGGTTTTTCTTTTCCTCACCAGATACATCATAAATGATTTTGCCCTCATTCATCATAATAAGCCTGTTGCCTATATTGATAGCATCTTTCATATTATGTGTAATCATAATTGTTGTAAGATTATCTCTTTCAACAATTTTTTCTGTAAGGTCAAGAACTTTTTTCGCTGTTTTCGGGTCAAGTGCGGCTGTATGCTCATCAAGAAGTAAAATCTTCGGCTTTTTAAGTGTAGCCATAAGCAGAGTTACAGCTTGCCTTTGGCCGCCTGAAAGCAATCCTACTTTTGATGTAAGCCTTGTTTCAAGGCCTAAATCAAGGCTTTTAAGTACATCTATATACTCTTCTTTTTCTTTTCTTGTAACGCCGAATTTTAATCCCCTGTGCTGCCCTCTTCTTTTGGCAAGCGCAAGGTTTTCAAGAATTTGCATATCGGCTGCAGTACCGTTCATAGGGTCTTGGAAAACTCTGCCGATATATTTAGCTCTTTTATGTTCCGGAAGCTTTGTAACATCAATTCCGTCAACTGTTATTGTGCCGCAGTCAACAGGGTAAACGCCTGCTATCATATTAAGCATTGTTGATTTGCCCGCACCGTTGCCGCCTATAACAGTAACAAAATCACCCTCGTTTAATACAAGGTCAACACCGTTAAGCGCTTTCTTTTCGTTAATAGTGTTAGGGTTAAAAGTCTTGTGTACATTGCTGATTTTAAGCATTATTTGTTGCCTCCCTTCGATTTGATATGCTTTTGTGCATATTGATTTTTAATATAAGGGATACCGAGGAATATAGCAACAATAACAGCGGTAAGAAGCTTAAGGTCATCGGTATTAAGGCCGAGGTTGATTACAAATTGCATTACAATGTAGTAAATTATTCCGCCAAATGCAACTGCAAGAAGCCTGAGTGCAAAGTTTTTGAAAATCTTGCCGAAAATAACTTCACCAATAATAACAGCGGCAAGTCCGATTACGATAGCACCTCTGCCCATATTGACATCTGCAAAGCCCTGATACTGTGAAAGAAGACCGCCTGCAAGTGCAACAAGTCCGTTTGAAAGAATAAGTGCTACTATTTTGGTGAATTTAATGTTGATACCGTTAGCTCGTGACATATTTTGGTTACATCCGGTTGCACGGATTGAATGGCCGAGTTCGGTATCGAAAAACCAATAAAGAATTGCAATAATTGCAACAACAAATATTGCTACGATAATAATTGCCTTTGTAATATCGGTCATACTTGCGAGCACGTGATATTTATAAATTGAAAGTGCTTGGTTTGATTTGCCGAGTATTCTCAAATTTACGGAATACAGTGCAAGCTGCGTTAATATACCTGCAAGAATAGGCGGTATGCCAAGCAATGTGTTTAACACACCGGTAACAAGACCTGCCACACATCCTGCTATGAATGAAAGTAAAAGTGCAACATATACATTCATTCCGTTCATCATTGTAATAACTAAAACTGCACCGCCTGTTGCAAGCGTGCCGTCAACAGTTAAATCGGCAAAATCAAGTACCCTAAAAGTGATATAAACGCCGATTGCCATTATACCCCAAATAAGACCTTGCGCTAATGCACCGGGAATGGCACTGATAAAAGCTCCCATAATATTTATACCTTTCAAATAAGTAATTTAAAGAGCAACAAGTATTAACTCATTGCTCTTTATTATTTTGATACTATTATACTTTAAACCGTTAAATTAGTCAATAGAAGTTTATTATTTAGCTTCGTATGCCTGATAGTTTTCAGGGATATGAGCTTTGAACTTATCGGCTTGGTCTTTATTGTAGTAGTATGTGAGGTTTTCAGCCTGCTGAATATTCATAGTAGCCGGGTCTGTACCCTTTGTAAGAATTTCGTAAGCCATAGCACCTGCTTTTTCACCGATTTCATAGAATGAAATTGAAAGTGTTGCTACTGCGTTTGTTTTGTTGAAAATACCTTCTTCGCCTGCGATGATTGGTACGCCTGCTTCTGTGCAAGCTGCATCAATAATGCCACCGTTATCTGCTGCTGTGTTATCGGTTGGAATGTAAATTACATCTGATTCCTTTGCAGCTTTCTTTGCTACTGATGAAATATCGTTTGAATCGGCAAAGGTGTAGAAGTTGCATTTAACACCTTTGGCCTCAAGTGCTTTTTTCACACCGTCAACCTGGTACTGTGAGTTTGCTTCTGCTGAGCAGTAGATTGCACCTACTGTTTTAGCATCAGGGAAGAGGTCAAGAATCATCTTTGCCTGATCAGCAAGAGGAGCAAGGTCAGAAGTACCTGTAACATTGATTCCGGTTGAGGCAGTAGGATCCATCTCAATGTCAAGCGCTGTGCCATAATCTGTTACAGATGTACCGATTACAGGGATTTTGCTTGCCGCTGTTGCTGTTGCAGCAGCCTGAAGTGCAGGTGTTGCATTTGCCAAAATAAGATCATAATTTGATGATACAAATTTGTTTACGATTGTTGCGCAGGTTGCTGAATCATTAGAAGCATTTTGATAATCAAAATTGATTGTTTTTCCGTCAGCCTTTGCAAGCTCATTAAGTTTATCTTTGAAACCTTTGGTTGCATTGTCAAGTGCGTCGTGCTGTGTAAGCTGGCAAATACCTACATTATATGTGTCCTTGTCAACAGCCTTTTTATCATTTGAATTTGATGAGCAGCCTGCAAAAATACCGCCCACCATAAGCGCAGAAAGTGCAACTGCCGCTACTTTTTTAACTACTTTGTTCATAAAATATTTTTCCTCTCTGAATTTATGATTACTTTAGCACTTAAAAGTGCAAAAGTTTATGTTGTTAGTTTAGCACCTAAAAGCGTTAAAGTCAATACTTAACATTCTTTTTGTTAAACTGTTACAAAATTTCTATTGCCTTTTAGTGCATAGTCACCATAAAAAAAGCGGCAACTATAAAAATATAGTTACCGCTTTTGGCGTCCCAGAAGGGATTCGAACCCCCGACCTTTCGCTTAGTAGAAGTCTCGGAGGGGCTTTTCTTATTCCCTCGAAATCCTCAAAAATCCTTGATTTTACTGGCTTTTCCGAAATTTTAGTGTTAATAATTTCTCTTATGAAATCTGCTAATTTTACGCCGTTTTTTCCCTTCATTTTAGCAAGGTATTAGCAAATGCAAAGATTTTTGGGGGACATCATTCAGTTAATCTGATACTCGTTGCGAGTGCTAAATCGCCGTAGCACTTTTTCGTTATTTTCGAGTATCTTATCAAATTCGTGTTTTTATTAGTTTCGTTGCAAGCGTGATACCCAAGTCATCTGTATTCTGCCAACCGAGGCAAGTAGTTAAGTCGCCCTGCGAGTCTGCGTCTATGAGCAATACTTTCTTTCCCTGCATTGCAAGACCTACACCGAGATTTACCGTTGTGGTTGTCTTTCCAACTCCGCCTTTTTGATTGCATATTGCAATCGTTTTGCAGTTTGACACTTTGTTGTCCTCCTTTCTTAAAATTCATAGCTTTTCGGCTATGTACCTGACCGATTCATTTCCTAATCGGTCGTGGCAATATTTATTCTCAATACCCCTTGCCGTGCAAGACGCTGTGGGAAGTCACTAAGGAACAGATAGCTAATCTGTATCATAGGAGTTTCACCTCTGCCGGGTTTTCCGCCAGCCCCTTAGGGAAGTATCATTATCATTCTGACTGTCATCGCCATAACAGGGGCAACCTGTTATTTATATAGGGAGTTCTCGCTATTCTGATATTCAGAAGTCTCGGCGTACCCAATAAGGTGGCTAAATTCATCAGAAATAAAGTCTTAGTGACCTGTGTATTCAGTTTTCAAAGTACAAGTGAAAGGCTTCCGTTTTCGTGGTTCGGAATTAACCCCTTCACTTGTTTGAAATTGGAGAGCGTTTTTGGGGGGTGTTTTTTCAAAATTTCTTAAATATTTTTTTGAACGCAAAAAAAGCCGCCTATTATAAATTTAAGGTCAATAGACGGCGGGTAGAAATTTTCATATTTATGATGTATAATATGTGATATTAAAGATTGATAAATCGGAATTTGAGAAGGTAAGTGAATGGGATACCATGGAGGAATATGATAATGT